>Ga0307942_1000005_pt1 | contig 118641 bp, 114 predicted proteins | sample OrgLakmetagen175_FD_201846 | JGI IMG/M metagenome (GOLD analysis project Ga0307942, IMG submission 201846) | Saline water microbial communities from Organic Lake, Antarctica - #175 | ecosystem: Environmental > Aquatic > Non-marine Saline and Alkaline > Saline | place: Antarctica: Organic Lake... | reverse complement strand
AAGACAACGTCGGCTTCGGGCTCGAGCTCCAGGGTTTTAGCAAAGCAGAACGGCGTGACAAGGTGGCGAACCAGCTGGAACTGGTCGGGCTTGAGGGCTGGGCCAAACGCCGCCCGGATGAACTGTCGGGGGGTATGCGCCAGCGGGTCGGGCTGGCACGGGCATTAGCCACGGACTCTGAAATTCTGCTGATGGATGAGCCCTTCTCGGCGCTGGACCCGCTGATCCGTCATCAGTTGCAGGATGAGTTGCTGACCCTGCAGGAAGACCTGCAAAAGACCATCTTGTTTGTCAGCCACGATCTGGATGAGGCACTCAAGCTGGGCTCTCACATTGCCATCATGAAAGACGGTCAGATCGTTCAGCACGGCAAGCCGGAGGCCATCGTGCTGGAGCCCGCGAATGACTACGTGAAAAGCTTCGTGGCCAGCACCAACCCGCTCAATGTGCTGGCGGCCCGGTCACTGGCGCTACCGATGGAGAAAATGCCGCAGGACGCCACCGGCAATCGCTGCCTCAGCAAGCGGTTCGATACCTGGCTACACACGCCGGGCATGGCGCAGGACGCCGTGGTGACCAGCGGTGGCCAGACCTTCCAGACCCAACACTGGGAGACCGGGCAGGCGATTGATAGCCTGGCCAAGCAGCCGACCCGCATCGCCCCGGATACGCCGCTGAGGGATGCTATGGAGATCCGGTATTTCACCGGCCACAGCCTGCTGGTGGAAGAAGACGACCAGGTGACCGGCGCCATTGGTGATCGGGAGCTTTACCACGCCATGCTGGGTAAGCACCTGGACGACAGCTAAAACGCCCGTCTGGGGATTGTGTCCGGATGGACAGGCTCAACAGGCCAGACTCTCAGTCTGGCCTGAGTCGATATCGTAATACTTGATTTTCACGGTCCTGAAATTCAGGTCAACAAACAGGTGGCAGTAATAATCCCCATGGCGCCAGGCCATGGCCACACTGGAGTTGTTGGAGTAGTTCAGCTCGAAGTGGCCGTCAAAGGCCGGGTAGTTGCTGCGAAACTTCATCAGGCTTAGCAAGCGTTGCACCACCGGCTTCTGAATGGCCTGTTCCACTTCTTCCATGCTGTAGTAGTGGCGATTGACGTCCCGCAGTTCGCCGCTTTGCTCCATCAGCTCATAGTCATTGCAACCAGCCAGCAGCCCCACGTAGTAGACCTGGGGAATGCCTGGCGTGAAAAACTGGATCGCCCGGGCCGCAATGTAGGCATCATCGCTTTGCATGAGCGCGTCATAAAAGGTGCAGGTGAGCTGGTAGATTGCGCCCACACTATGGATGTTGGCCGCCGACCGTCGCATGATCGGGTCCGCACTGCGGGCGTCAATGTTGTCGATCAGCACTTTGATTTTTTCATCCGGCAACACGCCTTCGACATCCGGAATACAGATGCCGTCGTGGGTATCCAGCATGGTGACCATGTTGCGTGGGCACATTCGCAGCCAGTTCTTCAGGTACACGCTATTGGCGTCCAGCAGCGAGTAGAGCAACAGGGGTGGCAGGGCAAAGCCATAGGGGTGCATGTTGCGTCGGCCGATCGCGTACTGATAACTGGTGTGATCGTGGACTTCCGGCAGGCATTCCGCGCCGTGTTTCAGAGCCACTTCGTTAACCCAGTCGAGTATCTGATAGACCTCGGGCTCTACCAGGAAGCAACTGGTTCCGATGCGTTTGGTGGTGTAACCAAAGGCATCGAGCCTCAGTAGATTGACGCCTTTTGAGGTGAGAAAGCTGATATAGCTTTCCATCAGGCTGTAAGCCTGGTGGGACTCATAATTGAGGTCAATCTGCTGCTCGGTAAAGGTGCACCAGACCCGGGTTTTTGTGCCATCCGACAGCGTCACTTCCCGGAAGGGCTCTTTCTCCTTGCGGATGTGAATCCTGGCCATATCGTCCGGGGAGATCTCGCCGAACTTGTCCACATGAACGAACAGGTCGGCATACTCCGAGTCAAAACCATTGGCGATAAAATCGGTAAACTCGGGCGATTCATCGGAGATATGATTCACGGTCAGATCGACGCATAGGTCGTACTTTTCCGTGAAGACCTCAATGTCAGCCCAGGTGCCAAAATCCGGATCCACTTCCTTGTGGGTCAGTGGCGAGAAACCGCCATCCGCATTGGAGGGAAAGAAGGGCAGGATATGCAGCCCGCCGATGGCCTCTGACAGATGTTTGTCGACGACGGTGTACAGGTCTTTCAGGTCATTGCCAATTCGGTTTGGGTAACAAATCAGCTGCACGGCATTTTTTAGCAGCATGGGTCTGGCTCCTGGATTGAATGAAAATCAGATCAGGCCGCGCAATGGCCTATGGGCAAAACCTTTTTCAGTTTTGTCGCGCGTCGCTGTTCAACCTCATTGATAAATTCCCGACCCCAATAGCTGATGTCGTAACGACTCACCACCTCGAAGGCTTCGCTAAGTCGGTTCCGGGCTTCGCTGCGGCTGATCGTCAAGGCGTAGTAGCAGGTGTCGGCCAGGTCCTGAGGGTGATGCGGATTAGCCAGAATGGCACCGCGCAGTTCCGCTGCAGCGCCGGCAAATTCAGACAGCACCAGCACGCCACTGCCCTGGGTCAGACCCTGAGCCGCGATGTATTCTTTGGCGACCAGGTTCAGACCATCCCGCAGCGGCGTAATCCACATCACATCGGCCATGGTGTAATAGGCCACCAGTTCTTCAAAGGGCAGGGCGCGGAAGAAGAACTGCACCGGGGTCCATCCGACCTGGGCAAACTGCCCGTTAATGCGCCCCACCGTCTGTTCGATCTGCGACAGCAATTCCTCGTAAATGGTCATCCCTGCCGCCGCCGGCACACAGACCAGCATCAGGGTAACTTTGGTTTTCAGTTCAGGCTGCTCGTTCAGCATCCGCTCGTAAGCGTGTAGCTTTTCGATAATGCCTTTGGTGAAGTCGAGACGCTCCACTGAGAGAATCAGTCGAACGTTCACGAACTCCTCGCGCAGCGTTTCCATGCGCGCGACGACACTCTGATCAGCCAGGGCGGTACGAACGCGATTCAGGTCAAGCCCGACCGGGTGTGCACCCAGCCCGATGGTGCGGTCATTGACCTTGATTTCGGTACTCATTTCATCAAGACCGACCGCGCATCCGTAGGTCAGAAAGCGTGGTGCACAGCCCATTTTCTGGGTGACCTCCAGCGGGGTAACGCCTCTTGCCACATCCACAAAGTTCTCGGCCTGCTTGGGAATGTGGAAGCCAATATAGTCACACTGCAACAGGCTGCCGATGATTTCGCGGCGCCAGGGCAGTACATTGAATACGTCGGCTGACGGGAAGTAGGTGTGATGGAAAAAGGCGATGGTGAGGTCCGGGCGCATCTCGCGTAAATAGGCGGGCACCATCCATAAATTGTAATCATGAATCCAGACCAGGGCGTTTTCCGCCGCTTCCTCGGCAGTGCGTTCGGCAAACAGTTTGTTGACCTTGAGGTACACCTGCCAGTGGTCATCCCGGAAGGTGGCCCGCTCCCAGAAGGTATGCAGGGTGGGCCAGAAGGCTTCTTTCGAGAATCGTTTATAGAAGATCTCAACGTCGTCTTTGCTCAGTGCCACTCGTGCCGCGACCAGTTTTTCGTAGCGGCTGGTATCCACTTCGGTGTGGGTCTGGAAGGGGCCAAGATCCGGGTCATCGATTGACCAGGCCACCCAGGAACCGGCTTTGCCATCGGAAAAGAAGCTCAACAGGGTGGGAATGATGCCGTTGGGCGATTTGGGGCGACGACGGATCAGTTCCCCATTCTCAACCACCTCTTCATAGGGTAGCCGGTGGTAGACAATCACCAGATCGGATTTACCCCGGTTCATGTAATCCGGAATTTCAGCTTCAATACCCAGATGGCCCAGATAACCGAAGTGTTCGAAAGCCTCCAGAATGCCGCCACAGCCTGTTGCTTGGGCATGGAATACCCGGGCTTGATGTTCGGTTGCTTGCAATAGCCCGGTCTCGGATGCACCGACACAGACACCTTTGAAGTCGTGCTGATACATTGACAAGTCATTCAGGGTGTCGCCGGCCACCAGGACCGCTGCCGGATCAACTCCCAGGTGTTCAACCAGGCGTGACAGGGTGCGGCCTTTGTTAACACCCTTGGGAAGTATGTCCAGGTACTTGCCCCCGGAGAACAACACATCACAGGCTAAGGCTTCTGCCTTTGCCACCATGTCCTCGCAAACCACATCGCTATCACAAAAATACGAGACGCGGCGCTCCTGAGGTACTTCCTGGCGCTGCAAGCCTGCAAAGGAGGACAGGGCATCCTCCACCATTTGTTCACCCGGCCAGAGGTCGTCGATTTCGCCCTGCAAAGGGTGTATCGCCTGTTGCGAGGCGCCATGCACCACGGTGCAACCAACATCACAGATGATGTAGTCCGGCTGCGGAATGGTTGGATCGGATAGCAGGGGCAATACCGATTCCAGTCCGCGACCGGTCACAAACACCAGATCGATTTCGGGGTGAGCGGAGATCAGTCGATACAGCTTAAGGCGATTGTCCGGATCACCCGCGAGAAAGGTACCGTCTAGGTCGGTGGCAAGTAGCATTCGATACTCCTGAATAAGTTTTTCCTTATGTCCAGGAGTTCAGCGCACGATTGCCTATCAATGGGAGCCGCTGAGCAAGGGCAACGCTTTGCTGAACTAGGGGACCCTGAGGCTATCGATGCAGGTTTCATACCGGAATGCGCCAGTAGCACTGCCCCGCCAGCCATAAAGGCAAGAAATGCTCAATAGAAACATGGGTATGGCGCAGCTATTGCAGGAGCTTGAGGCATATGTGTGTTTCAGGCCGGGAGCAGTGCACCCCAGAAGCAAAGAAAAGTGAAGGAGGTTCTTATGTGGTCTCTTATGCGCCCTATTGGTGCGATTCTGTGCAGTGTTGCGCTATTACAACTCGGTAGTGGTCTGCTCAACACCTTGCTGGCAGTGACGGCTAACGGCCAGAGTTTTTCAACCATCTGGATCGGCTTCATCATGTCCGGCATGTGTCGGTTTTGGTGGCTGGGGAACCCGCGCATTTCGAGCCGATGGTGCAGACCTCTCACGAGATTGTCGAAATGATCGAAAAAGAAGGGTAGGTTGGAAAACCGGGAACAGGTGTAAAATATGAAAACGCTCCTCGATAAGCAGTCAGAGAACACTGAGCAGGCATTAAGAGCCATTGCTCACATGCCGACCCAAAGTTTACCCGCTTTAATGGATGATGATTTTGCACAGGGGTTAACCGGCGCTGACTTTATGCGCGTTGCCGTATTACTTGCGCAAAAGAGCTATGACGAAGGCGGCTGCCCGATTGGCGCAGTTATCGTGAATAACTCGACGAAAAAAATCGTAGGCAAAGGGCATAACACGCTTGTCCAGGAAGACCACCCCTATAATCACGGCGAGACCTCGGCAATTCGAGATGCTGGTCGGATCGATTTTAGTAACACCACGATTTATAGCAGCCTGAGTCCCTGTGAAGTTTGTGCAACGCTGCTTTACATGAGAGGGTTCAGCCGCGTGGTTGTGGGCGATATAACCAACGCGTCGGGTACTGAAACGCTTTTGCAGGAAAAAGGCATTCAGGTCGATATCCTGGAAGACCAGCAGGGTATAGAGCTTTACGCCCGCTTTCGCCGTGAAAAACCTGACCAGGATCTGGAGGATTGGCAAGGTCTAAGGGCCTTTTAAAAGCGACTCATGACTGACTTGAATAACTGGATTCCCATTGTTTTGCTAACACTGGCCGCTGGTATTGCGATGCCGGTTGGTGCCGCCCTTGCTGGAATTGAAGGCATCCGGCCGTATTGGCTTGAAAGCGAGGTTCGTCATAGTGTTATTGCGTTTGGTGGCGGTGCGCTGCTGTCATCCGTTGCGCTGGTGCTTGTTCCGGAGGGCATAAAAAATCTGGAGCCGCTGATGATTGCCGTGTGCTTTATCGCCGGCGGAGTGGCGTTCATGGTTCTCGATATTTATCTGGCCGCGAGGGCGACACCATCGAGCCAGCTGGTCGCCATGTTATCCGATTTCGTCCCGGAAGCTCTCGCACTTGGCGCAACCTTTGCCGTCTCAAAGACCTCGGGAATTCTGTTAGCGGGGATTATTGCGCTGCAAAACCTCCCGGAAGGATTCAACGCCTGCAGAGAAGTGACTCAATCAACGCACTACCGAACTTCACAGGTCGTCGGCGCGTTTGCGCTGATGGCCTTGTTAGGTCCGATTTCCGGTCTTGCCGGCCACTTTGTTTTGTCGGACTACCCAACCATTGTTTCAGCAATCATGCTGTTTTCCGCCGGTGGAATCCTGTACATCATCTTTGAGGATATTGCGCCTCAGGTCAGGCTGAACAAGCATTGGGCGCCCCCGCTAGGCGCCGTCACCGGATTTTTGCTGGGGATACTGGGGAAGGTCGCACTGGGCGCATGAATGTATTGCGGGCAGTGGAAATTGGTTGATCAGTTTTGCATGGGGATGTCATCTTTCCATCGAAATCCCACGCCACCAGCTTGCCAAATGCCGTCTTTATTGAGGGGGTGAGGCCTGGATATCTGGATGTATTGCGGCAACCCGAAGTGAGGCTCCAGGTTTCGTGTTGACTTGATCGTGACGCGATCCATAATCCTCAGCCCCTGCTTGTCGGCCGGCAGATGAGCTTCAGGCGCTGCCCTGTGAGCAAGCGACCAGTTATCAATGTAGAGTAAATCGCCAGTGTCATACTGATAACGTATCCCGTATCCCTTCTCGAACGAAGCATTCATCAGATCGTTATAGTCGTTGAAAAGCTGCTTCATTTCCTCTTCGTTCAGCAAACGAAGTTTGTCGGTAGTTGCGGGTTCTTGCTGTAGATCATCGATAGGGACACCATTCTCCGGTAGCCTCTCGATAACGCCACCGGTCATTCCCAGATGCAGCCACACGCTCTTTCGTCCGGACACAGGGTGAGTATGCACCACCGGGTGTGTCACGCCAGTCGTGGAGTTTACAGAGACAAGGCGTTCCCAGAATTCCTGCTTTTCCTTTGGTAGCACATCAAAGGCGGCTCCCTGATGGGCGAAGTGCGTACCGCCCCCTTGTTCGGGCGCTCGCGCCATGTAGTACGCTGAATGGGAAAACGTTGCGGCTTCGAAGCTGCCATCATTATGCCACTGAGGACCCACCCCCAGGATGCCATAGCGGTTGTCATTCGAGCAGCGAAAGATGTCCCTGTTCATGCCAGGAGTGGCAGGGTGGACACCATGAGTGGAGTGGATTTCGCCAGCGCCCCACCATTTGCTGGCATTGACCAGTTCATCCGCTGAGAGATCCGTCTGATGTTTGAAGACCACGAAGCCTCGATTCGCCATTTCCACGGCCAAAGCTTCGATGACAGGCTCGGGAAGCCGGGAGCGAACATCCGCGCCATAGATTTCAAAGCCCAGAGGTTCCAGTTGTTTGACCGTCAGCCCGTGCTCTTCAATTAACGAGACCCGGCTGGGGTCTAGCGGGGGTATTGTCGGTAGCGTATTGCTGAATTTTTCCGATGTTTGTCCCATAGTTTTGAGTGACCTCAATGGGTGAATTACATACAGCTTAACGCAGTGTGTTGCTGTGACAAGCCCCCGGAGGTTGTAGGCTAGAGCCCGTGGAGGTCGAGCGGGTCAAATCGGAAAAACCCAGAAAGCGTCTGGTAAACCTCAGGCTGTTCTTTTTTGAGGTGGCCGGGTTGCTGAAAGAAGGCTTCGGTCAGCACGGCAAAAAACTCCGCGGGCTCAGTCGCGCCGTAGGGGTCAAGCCAGGGCTTCTGATGATGACGAAGTGAGTATCGAAGATGTTCGTAGGCATGGGTCATGGTTTGCTGCCAGTGCTGTGCCTGCTCGCCGCTGAGCGGTGGTGCGCCGTCGGCGGTGCCATCCAGGTAATCCAGCTGGTGGGCAAATTCGTGAAGGATCACGTTGTGGTGCCCGGCCGGATTGACGGCGCCTTTCTCGCATTCGGCCCACGCCAGCACCACCTGGCCGCGGCTGGACGCTTCGCCGGCGCGGATCTGGTTGCTTTCGCTGACCACGAACCCATCGCTTTCAACTTCCCGGACATGATACGCGTTCGGATAGACCAGAATGCTGCTTACCTCGTCGAAATCCGAGAAGGTGCGGGCCACAATTAGCAGGCAGGCGTGCCCGGCAATGGTGAGGCGCACAGTGTCGTCTATTTCAAACCCGCCGCAGCCGTAGAAGGATTTTTCCGCCAGGAATAACTGCACGTGCTGTTCGAGCTGGCGCCTGAGCGGCGGGGGCAGCTTGCGGTAAAGCGGAACCTGGGCTTTGAGTATTTTCTGCCAGTATTTCGGGAAGGGTTCCTGAAGCCGTCTGTCGCGCAGCCAGCCACGATAGAAAAACAGGTAAAAAACCGAGAAGCCAATAACGGCCAGCATGCACAGGGTGTAGATCAGCATTGGCGGGGCTCCGGCACCGGTTTAAGCACCTGACGCCTTATCAGCCCGCCAGGGCTTGCCGTCGCAGGATGCATAATTGGGGCAATCAGGGAGGCAGCCCCGGCAAGGCAAGCGTTTTGCTGTCTCCGGGGCGGTGGCGGACGTAGGCTGTGACATGGGATACCTTTTAAGTTTTGAATGAAAGCACTGGGTAAGTGGAATCAGAGCACTGGGCTTTACGGCCAGGGAAGAAATTCGGATGCCTACCGACTATACTCCCAGAGTTATGAACTCTACACCCCAATCACAGACGACTGACAGTCAGGACACGCTGACGCCCGAGCTCCGCTTGCGGGCCACCAGCGCCCTGACCCGCAAGGGCGCACCGATCCCGCCTGCGTTATCTGCTCGCTTTGCCGACTATGTAGACACCAAAACCCGCCCTTATATCTTTGCCGTAATTGTCATCGGCGCTCTGGGGTATTTCCTTTTTGTCCTGAGTGATTTCGTAGTGACCCGGGATGTGTTCTGGTTCGCGCTGGTGCTGCGGGCACTGTTTTTGGTCACAGTGCTGTTGCTGACCCGGTGGATGGTGCTGTATGCACGAAATATCTATCTGCTTGAGGCGGCTGGGGCGCTCTATGTTCATGTGGCTGCGGTTATCTGGTACGCCGTTTTGTTCCGCAGTTCCAGCCCGGACGTGGGGGTATATGCCTTCGCCAGCGTGATTTTTGTCCTATGGCTGAACATCGGTTTCAGCGCCCGGTTCACAACGGCTGTGGTCAGTTCCGGCACATTGACCTTGCTGCTTATGGGGGGTGTTTGGTGGCTGAATCAGGGGGAGTGGGTTCGGGTATTTATATACGGCGGCCTGCACGCGTCCGTTCTTGTGTTCAGCCTGGTGATCAGCTGGTACAACAGCTTTAACCAGAGGCGTCTGTTTTTGTACGGTATTATCGACGAGATGAAAAACCTGGAGCTGCAAGAGGCCAACCGCCTATTGTGGTCCCAGGCTCATACTGACCCGCTGACCAATCTGCCGAACCGGTCACTGCTGGAAGACCGACTGACCCAGGCGCTGGTTGCGGCGCGCAGGGAAAATCGCAAAGTGGGGCTGTTGTTTGTGGACCTGGATAACTTCAAGCCGGTTAATGATACCTTTGGTCATGCGGCGGGGGATCTGATGTTGCAGGCGGTAGCAGCTCGAATGAAGGCCACGGTCCGGGGCTCGGACACGGTCGCTCGGCTCGGTGGCGATGAGTTTGTAATAGTTCTGTCGGGTATCCGGCGTGACCTGGATGCAATGAACAAAGCCGACCAGGTCATCCGGGCGATCGGCAAACCGTTCCGGCACCAGGGTAAAGACATCGCTATTGGTTGCAGTGTCGGTGTGGCGATCTTTCCCGATCACGGGGAAGACGCCGCCGTGATACAGCAGGTAGCGGATCGAGCGGTATACGCCGCCAAGGCCGCCGGGCGCAATTGCGCCCGAATGGGAGGCGGTAGCCCCGGGGAACTCAGGGAACCATAGCAATCCGGTTTATTTGTTGAACATATCCAGGCCCAGCAGCATTTGTACCAGGCTGGCGTTGGCAATATCGATAAAGAATGCCCCCAGTAACGGTATGACCAGATAGGCCTTGGGGCTAGGGCCGAATCGGTTGGTCAGGGCGTTCATGTTGGCGATACCTATCGGCGTTGCACCAAGCCCCATTCCAATAAAGCCTGAAGAGATGCACGCTGCATCGTAGTTCCGGCCCAGCAGCGGAAACACAACGAAGATAGTGAGCAGGCTGATCACAGTCGCCTGCATCACCATGACCAGGCTGATCAGGCCGAATGCACCCTGTAGAGAAAGCAGTGGAAGACTGATCAGGCTCATGCCAAGGAATAACTGAAGGCTGAGGTCGCCAACCAGCTGAATAGGCCGATGGTCGACGTTGATGCGGAACAACTCAAGGCTGTTAGTCAGCACTATGCCTAGAAACATGGCGGTCAGAAACGCCGGTAAACGGATGCCGACGCCGGAAACCCATCCGTAAACCGTGGCGCCCAGGGCAAAGCACAGGGCAATCAGCAGAACTGCTGTTAATACGCTGTTCAGCTCGATGGTGTAGGTGATGTTGTGCCCGGATTCTATGTGCGGAAGCTCGGGCGTCTGCTCCAGCGAATGCAGGTTATTCCGACGAATAAGCCAGGCACCCACGGGCCCGCCAATCAGGCCGCCCATAATCAGGCCTGCGGTTGCGAATGTCATGCCTATGGAGCTTGCGTTGGTCAGGCCAAAGTGTTCCTCGAACAGCTGTCCCCAGGTGATCGCTGTGCCATGACCACCCGCCAGCGATACGCTTCCGCCAATCAGACCATAGAGGGGGCTTTCGCCGGCAATCATCGCTATAACGGTACCCGTCAGGTTCTGAACGAACAACAGCACAACCGCCAGGCCCAGCATGAGGGCCAGCGCCTTGCCGCCTTCCAGCATCTGGCGCAGGCGAGCCGACAGGCCAATGGTGCTGAAAAACGTGATCAGCAGAAGGTCCCGCAACTGAAGATCGAACCGGATCTCCTGGCCCGTAGACCCTTCGATAAGGGCCACCAACATGCTGATTAGCAGGCCGCCGGAAACGGCCGGGGGGATGTTGTAGGTGTGAAGGAAGCCCACCTTCCGGTTAATATGGAACCCGATCCATAGCGCGATGATCGCTATGGCAACCGTTACTGGCGTGTTTATCACCATGGGATGAGGCTTCTCCGGAAGACAGGTTCCTTGAGGCTAGCAGGACTAGGCTGATTTTCAATCGTGCCGAAAAAGATCCGAGATAGCATGCTGTCAGATCCGCTATTGGGCCGTATAAGCGCCTTTGTGATTGGGAGGTTAATTAATTGCCTGAGCTGAAAACCATCGGCCTTTTCCTGGTAACCGCATTGGCGGAAATCGTTGGCTGTTACCTGCCGTATCTCTGGCTGCGCGAGGGCAAAACAATCTGGCTATTGGTGCCGGGCGCCCTGAGCCTTGCTGCATTCGCATGGCTTCTGTCGCTGCATCCGGCGGCGGCAGGACGGGTTTATGCGGCTTATGGCGGCGTTTATATCTTTATGGCGATACTGTGGCTGTGGGCCGTTGATGGCGTTCGGCCCACAGTCTGGGATCTGGTGGGCTCGGGGGTTGCTCTGGCGGGCATGGCCATTATTATGTTCGCGCCATCTATCCAGAAGTAACCAATGCGGGGCGGTTGCAGTCGCTTTTGTGCTGGCGCCGAGCGTTCAGGCCCCGTGCTTGTTGAGGTACATATTGGCGTCGGCTTTGATCAGTAGCTGTTGGGCGGTCTCGCCGTCTTCGGGGTAAAGCGCGACGCCAATGCCGGATGTAATCCTGAAGGCCTGTCCTGCAAGGTTTATGGGCGCCCCCAGGATGTCGCGGATTTTGCCGACGGTTGCTTCAACCACTGGTGAAGAATCGGGAATGTCGGTTAACAGAACCGTGAACTCGTCGCCGCCCATGCGCCCAACGGTGTCTGCTTGTCTCGTTCCGTTCTCGAGTCGGCGGGCGACTTCCCTGAGTACTTCATCGCCCGCTTCGTGCCCCCAGGTATCGTTGATGCGTTTGAATTCGTTCAGATCGAGATAAAGCAGCGCCAGACGGCTCTGGTTTCGGTTGGCTGATCGTAGCGCCGTTTCCAGCCGGTCGTAGAACAGGGCGCGGTTGGTCAGGCCGGTGAGCGGGTCGTGATGGGCCATAAAGCGCAATTTTTCCTCGGCCCTTTTTCGCTCGACAGCCGTTGCAACCTGAGTGGCGACGAATTGCAGCAGTTCCCGGTCTGCGTCCCGGTAGTGGGTGTTGTCTGATGTGCTCTCAACAACCAAAGCTCCCAGTATGGATTCTCTGGCTATTAACGGCACGCCCAGCCAGTCGGACCGGCCGGAAGCAGGCAGATTCTTGAGTCCGGGCCCCTGCTGATGCGGATCGCGGGTGGCCAGTAGGGGTTGCCCTTCAGCTATCACACTGGCGAGTGCCGATCCGTCCTCAACAGGTTGCTCCGTCCAGCCATCTGCCTCGTCTGAAGACCAGTCAGGAACCTTGAGGATACCGCTGGCAGAATCAACGAAGGCCAGGTAGAGGTCATTCCCCGGAAAGAGCTCGCGGATAAGGTCGTGCACACCGTCGCAGAGCGCTCGAAGCGTTCTGGCTGAGTGGGCAGCTTCCGAGATCCGATAGAGCGCGTTCCGGGTCTGGTCTGCGCGCCGCAGGGCAGTCACATCCCGCGCGACGGCAATTCGCAGACGGTCCTCTGCGGACCACCGCGCGGACCATTGAATGTGCACCACGCCGCCGTCTTTGCGAAGGTAACGGTTTTCAAAGTGAGTGTGGGACTGGCCGCTCACTACCTGCCTGGCCACCTCGAGGGTGGCCTCAAGATCGCCCGGGTGAAGGTAATTCAGAATCGGCGTGCCGGTCATTTCGTCTGCGGTGTATCCCAGTAATTGCTCACAGGCTTCACTGATAAAAACGATCTGTCCGGACTCGTCCACCACAAACACGGGGTCCAGCAGTAGATGGATAAGCTTGGGAGACAGGGTGTTTAAATCGACAGCCATTGCGGGTGTTGCGCCTGATAAGAGAGTTTTTAACCACCAGCATAGTGTGGAATCGCAGCCAGTGGTAGGGAAAGTCTCGCTCAACGCCCTTTCAAACAGGGGTATTCTGTGGAATGCCCTTATATCTGAGCTTCCTCCAGCGGTGGCACTTGCTGGTGAAGAAACCACTTTTCGGTCACCACTTTGCGGGTGAACCAATGGGAGCGCATCAGGGAACTGGCCAGGGGCATTTTGACCCAGTCTGGCACCTGAAAACCGGTTTTCAGGTTTTCTGTACGGTTGCCGAACCGGCGGGCGATGGCTTCGCCGTAGGGTTGCAGTGATTGCGCCGAAAATTCTTCCAGACCCCAGATCAGGTCTGCGGCCATCAGCGCGGATTCGATCGCCGGGCGGATGCCTTCGCCGCTCTGGGTATAGGCCAGGCCGGCCGCATCGCCGATCAGCATCAGCCCGTCGTCCACCAGAGAACGTTCGGCATGGTCGTAGAGCAGGTAGGCGTGGCCTTTGAAGCGACCGGGCAGGTCATCGGGGACGTGGCCGGTGGCTTTCATCTCAGCCACAAATTCGTTCAGGTGCTCGGTCAGCTTGTGGTTGTCTTCACGGCCCAGGCCGATGTTCAGAAAGTTGCCTTTGCGGAATACCCAGGCGTAGCCTTTCAGATCCTTGCAGAACCAGAGTTCCGGGGTGTCGCCCCGGGCTTTGCACCCTTGGGCCTGTTCGGGCGTCATTTCAAATTCCACTTCTTTGGCAGCGACGACGGTTTCATGGCTGCCGGGGCCTTCGCCCAGCAGTCTGGCAACCGGACAGAAATGACCCCCGGCGCCAACAATCAGCGGGGCTTGCCAGGTATGGTTGATCACCCAGTTGCCGCCATCCCGTTCAATGGTTTTCACGGGGGTGCCCAGTTCTTTGGGGGAGTCCACCCGGTCCAGCAGGTAGGCATCGAATTCGCAGCGGCGAATGCCGTAGCTGACCACTTCACCGTGGTCATTTTCTACCGCAGGCTGGCCCATCATGCCGATGCGAAACTGGCTGATGGGTTGCAGAGTGCGGCTGCTGCCGTAGTCTTCCAGATCAATATTCAGGCTTTCCATGACGGCGGGCGTGACCCACCCGGCGCAGGTTTTGTCCCGGGGAAATGCCTGTTTGTCCAGAATCAGAATGCGCTTACCGCTGTTGCGCAGGGCGTTGGCCAGAGTGGAGCCGGAAGGTCCTGCACCCACGATGATCAGGTCGTAGTACTCCATGATCAGGCCTCCGGTACGGCAGAGGTTTGGTAAAGGTCCCGGCGATTCTGCGGCAGCTCGTTATTGTCGCCGTGGGTGAACACCACCTGGAACAATTGCAGGGTACCGGCGCGAAAGGCCGCGATGGACCCTGCCAGATACATTTCCCAGGCCCGCGCAAAGTGCTCGTCGTACAGGTCGGTCACTTGCTCGCGGTGACTCTGAAATCGTTCTATCCAGTGGTCCAGAGTCTGGACGTAGTGAAGTCGCAGGTTTTCCACGTCCAGCACGGAGAATTCGCCTTTTTCGCAGATGCCCATGAATTCAGAAATGCTGGGCGGATAGGCGCCGGGGAAGATGCGTTTTTCGATCCAGGCGTTCATCAGCATCGGGCTGTTGCGGCCAATACTGTGAAGCAGCGCCAGCCCGTTGGGTTTGAGGACCCGCCGGATCAGTTCCGACATGGCAGGGAAGTGTGCCTTGCCGACGTGCTCCAGCATGCCGATGGACACAAAGGCGTCGTACTGGCCGTCGATGTTGCGGTAGTCGTCTTCGATGTATTCAATCAGGTGATCCAGGTTCTGGCGTTTGGCTTCCGCCCGGGCGTAGGCGAGCTGCTCCCTGGAGATATTGTAGGCGTGAACCTTTACCCCATATTCGCGCGCCATATAGCGGCTGAGGCCACCCCAGCCGCAACCGGCTTCAGCAACGGTCATGCCCGGTTTCAACCGCAGTTTCCGGCACACGTGCTCCAGCTTCGCAAGCTGCGCCTGCTCCAGTGTGATGTCGCAAGATTCAAAGTAGGCGCAGGTGTACTGCATTTCGGCATTGTCGAGCCAGAGCCGGTAGAAATCGTTGCCAAGGTCGTAGTGGTGATGGATGTTTTCCCTGGCTTCGGACAGCCCGGTGGAGCGCGGGTCATGGTCGCGCCAGAGTGCCTCCAGCCATTTTGGCCATTGCTGCCGTGCCTGATGAAGGCTGCGGTAAAGCGCTTCCATCAGGTCCGGCAGGTCCCCGTCTACCTGCAGCCTGCCGGCACTGTATAGGTCACCGAAGGCAAGGTTCGGGTTGGTCACCAGGGCCAACAGCGCTTTGTGATCGTTCAGGCGGATGGTGAATTTGGCGCTGGTGCCTTCCGGCTCTACAAGCTCACCGTTCCAGAGCTGAAAGCGAATAGGCGGAGAGCCTGTCATGCGCAGGAGCTTGGCAATCAGCCAGCGTTCGTAGCTGTGAGGTTCCCGGTCTACCCGGGTTTCCTCCCGTGGCAGGGTGAGAACATGAGATGGCTGAGCTTGCGGCTCGTCGTAGTCAACGGTGTCGCGGGCGGTACTGTCCGTCATTGCGCCTTATCTCCCTGTGGCTGCCTGTGCACTGAGTCCCTGATCTTCGGCGGGACTCCCTGTATAGACCTTAGTATAGAAAAGGTTCGAGTGCTGGCATTTTCTTAAACACAGACTGCCGGGGCAGGGCATTGGTTCAGTAAGTTGAGCTCATTCCAAACAATTCCGGGAAGATGACGATCAATGCCAGCACCAGAATCTGGATGGCAATAAACGGAATGATACCGCGATAGATGTCGATGGTTTTCACTTCTGGCGGTGCCACCCCTTTCAGGTAAAAGAGGGCGAACCCGAACGGCGGCGTGAGAAAGCTGGTCTGCAGATTCATGGCGATCAGGATGGCGAACCAGAGCATGTTGATGCCCATGGCTTCCGCGACCGGCGCCAGAATTGGCACGATAATGAACGAGATTTCCACGAAATCAATAAAGAAGCCCAATATCAGAATCACCAGCATGGCCAGAATGATAAAGGTCCATTGTCCGCCGGGCATCGCCAGCAACCAATCTTCCAGCAGGTAGTCGCCGCCGGTGTAGCTGAACACCATGGAGAAGGCGGTGGCGCCGATCAGAATCGCAAACACCATGGCGGTCACCTTGACGGTGTCCTTGGAAGCGTCCCAGACCATTTTGAATGAGAACTGACGATAGAGAATGGCGAGAACAACGGCACCGATGCCACCCAGGGCCGATGATTCAGTCGGTGTTGCGATACCGCTGAAGATGGAACCAAGCACCACCACAATAAGTGCCAGCGGCGGTATGATGGCCAGCAGTGCGGAAAAGACTTCCTGTTTCCGGGACCGGGTCGGATCTTCCGGCATCGCCGGTGCGGTTTCCGGTTTGAAGCGGGTCATGATCAGGATATAGATAATGTACAGCCCGATCAGCACCATACCCGGCCCTATCGCAGCCTTGAACAGATCGCCAACCGGCAGCCCCAGAACATCACCCAGAATGATGAGAATGATGGACGGCGGAACGATCTGCCCAAGGGTGCCGGAGGCGCAGATGGTGCCGGTGGCCAGGCGCTTGTCGTAGTTGTGCGCCAGCATGACCGGCAGAGAAATCAGGCCCATGGCAACCACGCTGGCACCCACAACACCCGTGGAGGCTGCCAGCAGGGCGCCAACCAGAATGGTCGAGATGGCCAGGCCACCGGGCAGGCCGCCAAACAGGCGCCCCATGGAGGTCAGCAACTGCTCTGCCAGCCGCGTGCGCTGCAGCACCACGCCCATAAAAATGAAAAGGGGCACTGCCATCAGCACCGTATTCTGCATTACGCTCATGATGCGGAAGGGCATGAAGGCAAACAGATCCATGCCTTCGGCATAGACGCCAAAAAACAGCGCCACGCCACCAAAGGTAAAGGCGACGGGGAAGCCAATCATCAGCATCAGCAGGGCAACACCGAACATAATCATGCCGATCATGCGAGGCCCCCCCCGCTGTGCTCTACTTCATAGCTTTTCTCGCCCGACATTACGCGCAGGGCAAACGTGATCATGCCCAGACCGCTGGTGGCGATAAAGAACGCAGAGAGGGGGATAACGGACTTGATGATATAACGGTAGGGCAGTCCGCCAGGATCGCCACTGCCTTCGCCCATGGTATAGGCATCCATGGCATAGCTGTAACCGTAGAAGGCGATCAAATAGGCAAACGGAATAACAAAAACAAGGGCGCCAATCAGATTAACCCAGGCCTTCGCCTTGCTGCTCCAGTTGGTGTAGAACACATCGACGCGTACGTGGCCGTCTGTGCGCATTGCGTAGGGAATACCAAACAGGAAGACAACCGAATACAGGTGCCATTCCATCTCCTGCATGCCAATGGACACTTCGTTGAAGGCATAGCGCGCAACCACGTCGTAAAACACGTTGGCGGCCATCAGCAGCATCGCCACACAGGCGACCCAGCCGCAGAGAGAGGATAGTCGGGCCAGGCCCTCATCCAGTTTGATAATCCACCGCATTTCTCATCCTCCGCCAATGGGGGGTTGGCGTTTTTTTCTGTTGCTAAAAACGACAAAACCGGGATTGCTCGGCAAGCGATCCCGGCTCAGTGAAGGCCTCTAACCTACTCTACTGCGTCCATCGTGTTGAGGTACGCACGCTCGGAAATGTCTGTGTAAGCGCGGCTATCCTTCAGGTATTTCTCTTGCGACTCAATGATCCTGGCCGCCAGTTTGTCACCCTCGGCAGCTTCCGCAAGCAGTTTCTTGTTAGCCTTGTACATCGCCTGGAAGACGGCATCGGGGAACTGCTTGATCTGGACGTTTGGATGCTCTTCCTTGATGGTCGCCCAGGCTTTGGCGTTTTCATGCTGAGACTGTATCAGCATTTCGTAGGCCGCTGTGCGCATCGAAACGCGCAGAATTTCCTGCAGATCTTTCGGCAGCTTGTCCCAGGTGTCCAGGTTTACCAGGAACTGCAACTCGGTGGCAGGCTCGTGCCAGCCGGTGTAGTAGTAATCAGCAATTTGCTGGAAGCCCAGGCGCAGATCCAGTGCCGGGCCTACCCACTCCACTGCATCAATGGTGTTGCGCTCAAGTGCGGTGTACAACTCGCCCGGCGCAATGTTAGTAGGGCTCACGCCCACCTCTGCGAAGACTTCGCCCGCAAAGCCCGGAATACGCATCTTCAGACCTTGCAGGTCTTCAACGGATTTGATCTCTTTGCGGAACCAGCCACCCATCTGAATGCCGGTGTTGCCGCCGGGAAAAGACTTGAGGTTATGCGGCTCATACACCTCTTGCATCAGGTCCATGCCGTCGCCGTAGTAGAACCAGGCGTACTGCTCGATGGCCGTCATGCCAAACGGCATGCTGGTGAAGAACAGCGTGTTGGGAACCTTGCCTTTCCAGTAGTAGGACGCCGAGTGGCCCATGTCGTACTGGCCGGCCTTGACCATGTCAAAGACACCCAGCGGTGCTTTGTGCTTGTTGGCGGAGTCGATACGGATGCGCAGACGGCCATCGGACATTTTCTCGGCCATCGCGGCCATGTTCTTGGTTGCATCACCGAAAATCGGGAAGTTCGGACCCCAGGTTTCGGCAAGGCGGAGGGTGAACGTTTCCTGCGCGAGAGCTTGTGTGGAAGCGAAGGTCGTTACTACGACCATCACAGCTGCGGATAGAACAGAACGAATCTTCATTGCGCTTCTGGCCTCTTTTGTCTTTGTTGTGGTATTGAGATGGATCTGGCCCATTACCGGGCCTGTAGCTCTTAACTGTAGGCCAAGGTATCAATATCCGGTAGTCAACGAAACGAAAAAACGGCGTCTGTAAGACCTAGGTCTTAGTCATCGGCGTGACAGGCTGGCTGCGGTTGCACCGTGCGCAGGTATCGACCCAGGCGGGTGAACAGAGAGTCCTGAAATCCCTGATCCAGAGGGTATAGGTGGCCGACGCCCGGCATAAGGGTCAGATCCGAGGATGGCAGGTTGTCAGCCATGTGCTGGGCATAGTCCACCGGGATAAAAGTGTCCTGTTCACCCTGGTAGATCCAGATCGGACTGTGGATGTCCGCCAGGCGGAAATGCCAGTGGCCCAGTTCTGTCAGCAGGTCGGTGGAAATGGCCGCCCCGCCGCTGTTCAGGCAGGTAAGCTGATCTTGCCGGAAATGGCCCTGATTCTGCAGGTCGCGCAACAGATTCTGGTCATCCACATTGACCAGGTGGTGTGCTTCACGCAGGTAAAGCCCCGGGTGTCGACGGGAAAACCAGGTGACGAGGGTCACCACCAGCCGGACCAGAGAGGGGCTTAAACGGGCCAGGCGGGGGCCCGGCCATCGTGTGCCTTCGATCAGATGATGGGTGCCTTGGTACTCGGCGAAGTGGGTGAAGCCTGATAAACAGATGCCCAGGTCCATGCGTTGGCCGAGCCGATAACCGCAGGCAAGGGTCCGGGAGCTACCGCTGGACCAGCCAATATGGCTGAACCGGTGGATGCCCAGTGCATCAACAAGCTGACGGATGTCGTCCGGGTAATCCAGCAGGGTGCGGCCCGGCTGGAAATCAGACGCGCCGATACCCGGCCGGTCAGGCGTAAGCACACGAAAGCCGTGGTGCCGCGCCCGCTCATGCAGAAGCTGTCCTTCAAGACGGCAGCCGGGCATACCATGGCCAAATATCACCGGGTAGCCTCCGGGGTCGCCCAGGTCGGTGAAGGCCAGGGTGCGCCCGTCCTGGAGGGTCAGGCGCTGGTCATTGAGGGGTGTCTGGCTGGCGGCGTGTTCCATTATGGCTTCCATTGCCAGTGAGTTCTGGTGCGTGGCGACGGTTATCGGCTAGTCTGAATCGATATTTATTCAATATCAGAAGGCGGGATAAAGCAACCATGGCATCAGGCACGGAACTTGGCATTATCGAGGGTTTTTACGGTCCTTTATGGAGCTGGGAGGAGCGGAAGCAGCTTGTCACCAGGCTTGCACCCCACGGATACCGGTTCTATCTTTATGCGCCAAAAGCCGATACGTACCTGCGCCGCCGCTGGGACGAACCGCATCCGCCTGAGCAGGCGGTGGAACTGGCCGAGTTTGCCGGGTTTTGCCGCCAGCAGGGTGTTCGCTTCGGAGTCGGGCTGAGCCCGTTTGAAGTGTTCAATGACTTTGACGATGCCGCGCAAACCGCGCTGGCCTCGAAGCTCGCCTTTCTGGATAGCATCCGTGTCGAGGAACTGGCGATTCTGTTTGATGACATGCGCAGCGATACGCCCGAGCTGGCTGCACGACAGGTCGACATTGTCCATTGGGTGCGGGACCGTACCCGGGCTGAGCAACTGACCATCTGCCCCAGTTACTATTCTGACGATCCGGTACTCGACCGGGTCTTTGGCCAGCGTCCCGTTGACTATCTGAAGACACTGGGCGAGGCGCTTGACCCGGCCATCCGGGTGTTCTGGACCGGTGAAGAAGTGTGCGCGAAAGAGGTGTCGCCAGGGCACCTGAAGCGTGTGGGCGAACTGCTTCAGCGCAAGCCGCTGCTGTGGGACAATTACCCCGTGAACGACGGTGATCGCATGTCCCGTCACCTGCATCTGCGAGGGTTCACCGGCCGCCCGGCGGACAATGCCAGCCTGCTGGCGGGGCACGCTATTAATCCGGCCCTGCAGCCAACACTTACCACCATCCCCGCCATCACTCTGGCCGACAGTTATCGACTTGGGCCGGACTATGAATACGGCCACGCGTTTCGCAAGGCGGCTCATCAGGTGCTGGGTGGTGAGTTGGCGGATCAGGTAAATAATGATCTGCTGCTGCTTCAGGATACCGGTCTCAATCGCATCAGTGACGAGCGCCGTCAAACCATGCTCAACTGCTATCAGGCCTTCGAACACCCTGCTGCCAGAGAGATCGTGCGCTGGCTGAAGGGGGCGTATCAGGTCACGGACGACATCGTTCAGACCCAATAATTTCGTTCACATTGGAGCCGTGCCTTTGCTTTCTGTCCGCGCACTATTATTGACCACTGTTGCCATGATCGCCTTTGCCGGGAATTCTCTGCTGTGCCGGGTGGCGCTACGCGATACGGATATTGACGCCGCCACCTTTACCTCCGTGCGGTTGGCGTCCGGAGCGCTGATGCTCTACCTGGTGCTTTGGTTTCGGGGCAACCGGTCGCCGCTGAAGCTCGGCTCCTGGGGCTCTGCGCTGGCGTTGTTCGGCTACGCCGCCACCTTCTCCTACGCATACGGCGGCCTGTCAGCGGCCATGGGCGCATTACTGTTGTTCGGGGCGGTGCAGGCGACCATGATCGGGGTTGGCATTGTCAGAGGCAATCGGCCTGGTGGCGTTCAGTGGGGCGGCTTTGTCCTGGCTTTCTCCGGGTTGATTGGCCTGCTATTGCCTGGCCTGTCTGCACCGCCGGTGGCCAGCGCGGGGTTGATGATTCTGGCTGGCGTTGCCTGGGGCATTTATTCCCTGAGGGCAAAAGGGGCGGGTGAGCCAACGGCCGTCACCACCGGGAATTTTATCCGGGCAGTGCCCATGGCGCTGGTGTTGAGTGTGCTGATGGTGTCTGGAACCACCGTGGATATGGCGGGTCTGGGGTATGCAGCGGCTTCGGGCGCCATAGCGTCCGGGCTTGGCTATACTATCTGGTACATGGCCCTGCCGATGTTGCAGGCAACCTCCGCCGCAACCATTCAGCTAAGCGTTCCGGTGATCGCGGCGGTGGGCGGTGTGCTGCTGTTGAGTGAGACGCTTACGTTGCGACTTTTGGTGGCTGGTATCGCCATCCTGGGGGGCATTGCCGTGGTGATTCTTGCGGGCCAGAAAAAGACCGCGTAATTGTCGGGCCCGAAGCGTACTCAGTCACAGGACAGCTCAGCCGCGTTGCGGAATTGCGCCATGATGGCTTGCCGTTGGCGTTCGGTACTCTTGTACCTCTCCGGCAATGGCTGCAAAAAATAGAGAAAATCGCCTTTTTCCCGATGGGCTTCCAGCAGGCTGTCAAAATCGTCGCCGGGCCGCCAGAACACCGGGCTGACCAGGGCAGCCTCGAGATCCGGGCGCCGCTTTTCCAGCACCGCGACCATCCCCAGGCGGTCTTCAGAATGGAAACTACCGGTCAGATGAATAACCTGATGGCGGGGCCTATTTGCCAGCGCCTTTAGCACCCGATCCGCCATGGTATTGTCCCGTAACAACTGGGCCTTATAGCTATTTTCCAGCCGCTCGCTGTTATCCGACGGGTCCTGACCCGAACCGTGGCCGCCATCAAGAGCGTCGAAGAATTTTTTGCGGTAGGCCGGAGTGTCCGCAAACGGGTCATCCGGCAACTGCGCGCGTTGCCCGGTATCCAGCTGGTCAAGATAGCTCTCTCCAGTACGGCCGATGCACCGAACAATGTCTGCCGGCGTATTGGCGGCAACCACAGGCAGGTTCCGGTTTTTCGAGAATTCGATCAGGGGCCGGTAAGACGCTTTATAGTTCGACCAGGCACCGGTATCGGCAATCAGTTCCTCTTCGCCGGACTTCCCGGCAAGATACTCGTCCAGTTTCGGCTGATCGTCCAGGGTGAACTGCTCCATGCTCAACACCTGCTGCCGGCGCCGCTGGTAAAGTGCAGACTGCACCAGAGATTGCAGCAGGTGGGCGCCATGGTGGCCGTGGTACTCTCCGATTACGATTACATCCGCCGGCGCCAGTTCTTTTGCTAACCCGCTGATGGATAGCAAGCTACCGTTGTTGTCGGTAATGATAGAATCGTACTGCGATTGTGGCGGTGCTATTTTAGTATTGATTGCGGGTTCCGGATTGCTGTCAGGCAGGGAAGCGCAGCCAGCGAACAGCAGGCAGGCGAGTATCGCGAGAGTGTGAGAATAGTTGGTCATAATCGCTTATACGATCACGAAACCCGGTTGGCTGTCAGCCTTTTGTTATTCTGATTTATTGTTCGGGATGTTCAATGCCTCATCGCGCCTATCTTTTTTCTTTACGACTCGGCCATGCCTTTCGCGAGGCCTGTATCGACGAGCGCTACACCACGAAGCGTTTTGGCCGCGATGTGATGGCAGGCGTCACGGTGGGGATTATCGCCATCCCCCTGGCGATGGCGCTGGCTATTGCCAGCGGAGTGCCACCCCAGTATGGCCTTTACACGGCCTTCATTGCCGGATTTGTGATCGCGTTGACCGGGGGCAGCCGTTTCAGTATTTCCGGCCCCACCGCCGCCTTTGTGGTGATCCTGTACCCCATCGCCCAGACCTATGGCCTTGGTGGCCTGTTGCTGGCCTCGCTGATGTCCGGCGTATTGTTGCTGGTCATGGCGTTTATGCGCCTGGGGCGATTTATCGAATACATTCCCGAAGCGGTCACGCTTGGGTTTACCGGCGGCATTGCGGTGGTTATTGCCACTCTGCAGGTGAAGGATTTCTTCGGGCTGAGCATTGAGCAAATGCCGGAGCAATACTGGGACAAGTTGGCGGCTGTTGGTCAGACGCTACCCGGGCTGGATGCCATGACCACGCTGGTGGCAATAGCCACACTGGCGGTGATGTTGCTCTGGCCCCGCCTGAAAACACCGATACCGCCACATCTGCCGGCGGTGATCATTGGCAGCCTGATGGCGCTGGTATTAAATGCTAACGGTGCGGCGATAGAAACCATTGGTTCCCGGTTCAGTTACCTGTTGGCGGACGGTTCCGTCGGTGCGGGTATTCCGCCCTTCCTGCCGGAGTTTGCCTGGCCGTGGAATCGCCCAGGCGCCAGCGGTGAGCCCCTGGGCATTAGCTGGACCATGGTCCGGGATCTGTTGCCGGCTGCCTTTGCCATCGCCATGCTGGGAGCCATTGAGTCGCTGCTTTGTGCCGTGGTGCTGGATGGCATGACCGGCAAACGCCACAGTGCCAACAGTGAGTTGCTGGGCCAGGGTATCGCCAATGTGATTGCGCCGTTTTTTGGTGGCATTACGGCAACAGCCGCCATTGCCCGTTCTGCAGCAAATTACCGCGCCGGTGCAGAATCGCCGGTTTCAGGCATGGTGCACGCACTGGTGGTTCTGCTGGCACTGGTATCGCTGGCGCCGCTGCTGGCCTATCTGCCGATGGCTGCCATGGCGGCATTACTGATAATGGTGGCGTGGAACATGAGCGAAGCCCCCAAATCACTTCACCTTCTGAAGACCGCACCACGCAGCGATATATTGGTATTTCTGACCTGCTTTTCGCTGACCGTGTTGCTGGATATGGTGATTGCCATTACCACCGGTATTCTGCTGGCGGCGGTACTGTTTATGCGGGAAATGGCCCAGATGACCCTGGTGACGGACATTACCGGCAGCAAACGAATGACCGGAGCCAGACTGCCTGACGGCTGGCAGGTGTTCAAAATCAATGGCCCACTGTTCTTCGCTGCAGCTGACCGGATATTCGGGGAATTGGCGCAGCTGTCGGCCAGCGCCCGCGGATTTATTCTCTACATGGATGGGGTGACGATTCTGGATGCCGGTGGGCTGTCTGCACTGAACAAACTGATCAACACCTGCCGGAGAGACGGCACGCAAGTGGTTATAGCAGATCTGCAGTTTCAGCCTCTGCGCACACTTGCCAGGGCCGGGGTGAAACCGGAGGAGGGCGTGGTTCGGTTCTATCCAACCCTTGATGAGGCGGTTAAAATGGAAAGTCGGCTCGACCCTATATAGGCCAGTGCAACTGCAGATTGCCGCCACCAAATGCTGCCTTGTGTAAGTAGAAAGTAGGCGCAAGCGTAAGAATCGCACTTTCTTCCCGGGATAGAACAATTTCAAAGGGTAGTGCGATTTTTCCGGTAAACCCCCGGTGGTTGTCGTCATCGCTTTCCGAAAAGGACTGGTCTATGTCCGGAGCGCTCAGGTAGATCGCTGGCGTGAGAGTAACGGCCGGGGCCAGTGGCAGCCTGAAATGTCCCGACAACGTGGGCTCTCTGCGGCGCACGTCAGCGATTTCATCCAGACCGCGCCCCGTATACCCCTGTTCCCTCAGATAAAAGTAGTGAAGCCCGATGCCAGGTCGCAGACGGTGGTTGTTATAGACAGCTTCCGCTTCAATCCTGATATGGTCGCGGCTGGTGGGTATGCGGTCGGAGCGCTCATCCAGATTGTAATGTCGGCGGGTGTGCTCGCCGCTCAGTGTTGTTCGCAGATACCAGTGGCCGCGTCGGAGTTGGTGGGTCAGCGCGCCTCGGATAGTTTCGTTTTTCACCACCAAGCCCTCCTCGCGGCTGTCAAAGGTGGAAGGGGGGGAGTAAGTAACGGAAGCGGTGGTGCCGCTTTGCTGTTGCCCGGCAGGCTGATGCCACTGGAGGAAAAAGCTTTGGGCAGGGTCCACAAACGCATCGTCGCTGCTGGTTTTGTCGTTGAAGTAGAGGTCGGGCAGGATCCAGCTACCGTGAAGCCAGGATTCGTTGTTAAAGGTGTGCCGGCTGCTGAGGTAAACATCGGAATGGGATTTGTCGGCAAAAACATCACCCTGGAGCCACATTTCGGTAGCGTCAGTCAGTTGATGGCGAAACCCCACGAGTTGTCGATCATAGCTGCCGTCAAAGTCTTCGCTGCGCTGTATGTCGAGCAGGAAACCCTGGCGATCCTGGTTAAAACCGAAGTCCTGGCGGAATCGGAAATCCAGAAACAGGCGTCGGCTGCCAACGCTGCCACCGGTTCCGCGTATACCGTTTTCGACAGCTGAAGGGGCAAGCTGGCTGTGTCCGAAAGACAGTTCATGGAGGTAGCGTTCCACATTGGCCGGTTCGTTGGCACCCAAAACCACAGCATCTTGTCGCCACGGTTGTGGAACGTGATTGAGTTCGGCTGCCAACGTCGCCGGCAGAAGAACGGCAGTGCCAATAATGATCTTCAGGCTGCTACGCATGGCAATCCTCGGCGAGGTTGTTACTGGGCAAACGTTTATCCGTCTCCACCTTGCCTAATAGGCTATGCTACGGACATTTTGGGCCCGCGCAAAAAGGATGATCATGCTTCCCTTTCGTTTTGTTGACCGCGTCAAATTCATTGTAGAACGCCAGCTTGTCAAAGGCGCTGGTTTTCAGCTGTTGGTGGTAGGTGTCTTCATCGGGATGATTTCCCTGATTGGAGGCCTGCTGGTGATTCCCTTCGGCGGGCCGTTTGAGGGCGTGGGCGAGGCCATCTGGTGGGCCTTTCTGAGGCTGACGGACCCCGGCTACCTGGGGGATGATGTGGGGACCTGGCAACGGCTGGTGTCCACTGTCCTGACCATCAGTGGTTACGTGGTGTTCATGGGTACCCTGGTGGCGATCCTGACACGCTGGTTAATCGCCAAGATGACGGATCTGGAACGGGGGCTGACGCCAGTCACCCTGAGAAACCACATCGTGGTGCTGGGCTGGACCAGCCAGACCCTGCCCTTGCTGGAGGAGTTGCTTGGTTCCTCGGGCCGGATGCGACGATTCCTGGAACAACACGACACCAACCGGTTGCGGCTGGTGGTGCTCTCGGAAACTGCCTCTGCGGCGCAGGTGCATGAACTGAGGAATGAACCCGGAATCGGCCGCAAGGCGCGCCAGATCATTCTGCGTTCCGGGTCCGCCATCCAGCCCGACGCCCTGCAGCGGGTGGCCTGCCTGGACGCCTCCGCAGTTATCGTTCCCAGCGCGGCCCACCAGGCGGGCAGTCTGGTAACCTCGGACGTGGAAACGGTTAAGGCACTGCTGTCCATCGCCGCGCAGGCACGGCATCTGGGAGCGCCCCTGCCGTTTGTGGTGGCCGAAATTCAGGACATACGCAAACACCCGGTTATTGAGCGGGCCTATCCCGGCGAGATGGAAGTGGTCGCCGGTGATGCCACGATCAGCAGGCTGATGGTTCAGAACATCCTGCATCCCGGATTGTCAGAAATCTATAATGAGCTGCTGACTGCCGGAGAGGGCTGCGAAACCTATATCCGGGGTGGCGAGTCCCTGGCGGGGCTGACGCTGGCGGAGCTGGCCTCAAAGCGGCCGAAAGTCATTGTGCTGGGTATCCTGAAGCCCACCGGCAAGGGCTGGAAGGTGCAAATGCCGGCGGCATCGGACACAGTCATTGCCGCTGAAGACCGGATCGTGATGCTGGCGCGGGACTATGCTGAAACCGAGCCCGACCCCAGGGCCCCGTCGCTACCGGTGATCAATCGCGGGCAACCCGTCAGTCGTTCCGCGACCTTTTCCGAGAGAGTCCACCGGGTGCTGGTATTGGGCTGGAACCGTCGCCTGCCCAGCCTGGTTGACGAATTTGCCAGTTACAGGCAGAGGCGGTTTGAAGTGGATATCGTGTCCGTGGTGCCAGCGCAGGAGCGCCAACAGGAAATCGAGCGGTATCTGGGCGAGCAGCACGATGTGATCTGCCGTCACATTGAGGCGGATTACATGGTGGAAGGTGAGCTCAGGCGGGTTGGCCCGCTCAACTACGATTCCATCATGCTTGTCAGCAGTGATCGTCTGGCCTCCGGGGAAGAAGCCGATGCCCGGGCCATGGTGGGCTATCTTCAGCTTGAAGAACTGCTCAGTGAGGGTGGCCAGCGGCCGCAACTGATCATGGAGTTGAGTGACCCTGACAACCGCAATCTGTTGACCGGCCATCAGAGTGAAATGATGATCAGCCCGATGATTGTCAGCCACGTTCTTGCTCAGGTCGCGTTGCGACGGGAGTTGAGAGTGGTGCTGGACGAGCTCTTCACCGTGGGTGGGGCCGAGATCCAGTTCCGGGATCCCCATGACTACCCGCTACCCGCCAGCGCAGATTTTCAGGTGCTGGAAAAAGTGGCGGCGGCAAAAGGCGAGGTGGCATTGGGTGTCTGGCGCAATCAGCCTGACAAGCAAGGCCTTCATGCGAAGCTCCTCCCTCCGCGGGATGAGTATCTGGACCTGAGCGCGGCCGACCGGTTGATTGTCTTGTGCACGTCGTGAGCCTGGTCCCGGTTTATTCAATGGTATCCAGCAGAGCGGCCATAATATCGTCCATGACCACAAAGCCTACCAGGTCGTTATCCTGCAGAACCAACAGGCGCTTTACGCGATGCTGGCTCATCAGGCTGGCAGCGTAGCGAATACCGAGATGCTCGCCAACACTGATCACCGGTTTTGCGCAGGCATCATAGACGTTCAGCAAATCGATATCGCCATCTTCCGCAATCACCGCTTTGAGAATGTTGGTATAAGTAATCAGGCCATAGGCATCATGGTCATTCTGTTTATCCACTACCAGTGACTTCACCTTGTGCCTCTTCATCAGCGACAGGGCGTCACGGAGGCTGGTAAACGGGGATACATTGATGGTATCCCGAATCATCACATCCCTTACAAGTTTCATCCTGATCCTCCGCTTATAGTGAGTCTTTTACGTGTTGTTCGAATTTTTCAACCTGGGACAGGTCGATGCCCCCCAGGTGTTCCAGGGGTAGGGTGAACACCAGACCCCGAGAGTCGTTCTTTTTTGGCATAAGAATGTGCTGGATGGTTTTCAGAATATCCAGTGACAGCCCTTTTTCCAGCACCATCACAAGAACGCTCTGGCTGCCGTCGTAGGTCAGGCCAAAGAAGGTTTTCTTGGCGGTATTGCTGATGCCGCGCCCCGACATAACGGTAACACCCCCGGCACCCAGGTCCCGGGCAGCATCTATGCAATCCTGTTCCTGGTCTTCCGGCACGATAGCGACGAGTACGGAGAATTTCATGTGGCTGGTTTCCTTCGTGCAGCGATATGGTCAATAACAATGGCGTAAGCCATAACCGTGATGATGGGAAAAATCGAGGCAAAGGCAATCAGCCCGAAGCCGTCAATAAGCACACTGCGCCCCTCTATATTACTTGCGAGGCCAATCCCCAAGGCTGTGACCAGTGGGACCGTAACCTCTGACGTAGTGACGCCGCCCAGATCGTAGGCCAGTGCAATAATATAGCGTGGGGCAATCGTGGTCAGCAGGATAACGACGAGGTAACCGCCCATGATGTAGTAGTGAATAGAGTCTCCGGCGATAATCCGGTGCACACCAATCGTAATACCGATAGCAACGCCCAGGGCAACAAACAGGCGAATGGCCTTGCCGTTAATGGCCCCAGCGGCGGCTTCCTCTGCCTGCTGTCCGATCGCAATCAGTGCCGGTTCGGCCATGGTGGTGGCGAATCCGATCGTGAAAGCAAACAGATAGATGAAGACAAATCCGTCAAGGGCGATCAGTTGCTCGGCCATGCTGGTGCCAATGGGAAACAGCCCGATTTTTAGGCCCACTACAAATGCGTAAAGGCCCAGAATAACCAGGGCGAAGCCAAAGAGAATCTTGCGGGGATTACTCAGGCCACGTCGTAACACAAGATACTGAAAGACCAGGATGGTGAGGATGATAGGCAGAACGTCCCGCACCATCGCGGCCAGGTCCATCAGTATCTTCAGGGGGCTGGCAACCGGAGATCTGTCAGCACCGGCTGCTATCAGCAAATCACCTTCGGGCTGTTCTCCTGAATAAACCAGGATGCCGTAGAGCTGAACTGTAATCATGGGCACCATGACCGCCAGCGCTACCAGCCCGAAGCCATCAGTAAGCGGGTTGCGGCCTCGAATCGAGGCCGCAAGGCCGATGCCCAGTGCAGCGACCAGAGGAACGGTTACCACGTTGGTAGTGACTCCGCCGGAGTCATAGGCCAGACCGACGATCTCCTCCGGCGCAAACCAGGTGACCATGACGACCGTGATGTACCCGACAATCATGAACCAGTGCAGGGGATAGCCGATAATTGTTCTGAAGATTCCCAATCCCACCACGACGCCAACAGACACCGCCACAAGCAGCCGAAGGGTAAGAGCATCAATCCTTCCGCCGCTGATTTCCTGAGCCTGTTGGGCAACGGCGATAAGCGCAGGCTCCGCCACGACTGCGGAAAATCCGATGGCGAACCCGAAAGCCAGCAAAATTGGAATGGAGCCGCGGCGGGCGAATTGGTTGGAAAGGCTTTTTCCAACCGGAAAGATGCTTAATTCCAGCCCCTGAAGGAAAAGCGCGACACCTACAGCCACAATGAGCAGGCCAAAGGCCATGCCCAGAGTGTTCTCTGGTATTTGTTGCAGAATAACGAGCTGGAAAAACACCACAACCACAACGATGGGAAAGAGGTTTTTCAGGGCGTGTAACAGTGAGTGGCTGAAAGCTCGGATGTAGAACATCTGGGCCTGTTACCTGTGTTTTGGTCTGAATCAGCATGGTAGCACCGGTTGCACAAGCCTGCCTGATAAAGCTCAGGTTTAACGGTTTTTAGTATTCACCAAAAAAATGATGAATATAGATAATATAAATTTCAATTATAAAATCAAACACACTAAAGTAATCGTCAATGTCAGCGGTCTGGTTATTTTTTGAACGGACGCTGGTTCGCTGAAGTCGCTTTTATACTTTATAAAAAGCACCTCAAACCTTAGATGACAGGACTGAGACCATGCCATACGCAAACGACGTTGACGCTATTGCTTCCATTTTGAAGCAGAACCCCACCTGGAACGCCATCAACCCCAAGCACGCGGCTCGCATGCGCGCCCAGAACAAATTCCGGACCGGTCTGGATATCGCCAAGTACACCGCCAAGATCATGCGCGAAGACATGGCGAACTACGACAATGACACGTCCAAGTACACTCAGTCTCTGGGTTGCTGGCATGGCTTCATTGGCCAGCAGAAAATGCTGTCCATCAAGAAGCACTTCGGTACTACCAAGCGCAGCTACTTGTACCTGTCTGGCTGGATGGTAGCCGCTCTGCGCTCCGAGTTCGGCCCGCTGCCTGACCAGTCCATGCACGAGAAGACGGCTGTATCCGGTCTGATCGAAGAACTGTACACCTTTTTGCGTCAGGCAGACTCCTGGGAACTGAACCACCTGTTCCGCGCTCTTGAAGAAGCCGAGAAGGCTGGCGACAACGCCAAGGCCGACGAGCTGATCAAGCAGATCGACAGCCACGAAACTCACGTTGTTCCGATCATCGCCGACATCGACGCTGGTTTCGGTAACGCCGAAGCGACTTACCTGCTGGCCAAGCAGATGATCGAAGCGGGCGCTTGCTGTATCCAGCTCGAGAATCAGGTATCTGACGAGAAGCAGTGTGGCCACCAGGACGGCAAAGTAACCGTTCCTCACGCCGACTTCCTGTCCAAGATCAACGCGGTTCGTCTGGCCTTCCTTGAGCTGGGCATTGATGACGGTGTAATCGTTGCCCGTACTGACTCACTGGGTGCCGGTCTTACCCAGAAGATTGCGGTGACCAACGAGCCAGGCGATCTGGGCGACCAGTACAACAGCTTCATCGATGGCGACGTTATCGCCAAGGCTGAAGACATCAACAACGGTGACGTTGTGATCAAGCAGGATGGTCAGCTGGTTCGTCCGAAGCGCCTGGCTTCTGGCCTGTTCCAGTTCAAGGCCGGCTCTGGCGAAGATCGTGTGGTTCTGGACTGTATCACCAGCCTGCAGAACGGCGCAGACCTGCTGTGGATCGAGACCGAGAAGCCTCATGTTGGCCAGATCGCTGCCATGGTTAACCGCATCAAGGAAGTGGTGCCTGACGCCAAGCTGGTTTACAACAACAGCCCGTCCTTTAACTGGACTCTGAACTTCCGTCAGCAGGTATTCGATGCGTGGAAGGACGAAGGCAAGGACTTGTCTGCGTACGAGCGTGCGGACCTGATGAACGCCAAGTACGACGACACTGATCTCGGCCAGCTAGCGGACCAGTGGACTGCCAACTTCCAGCGTGACAGTGCTCGCGAAGCCGGTATCTTCCATCACCTGATCACTCTGCCGACTTACCACACCGCGGCACTGTCTACGGACAACCTGGCCAAGGGCTACTTCGGTGACGAAGGCATGCTGGCTTACGTGGCAGGCGTTCAGCGTAAGGAAATCCGTCAGGGCATCGCGACCGTGAAGCACCAGGACATGGCCGGTTCCAACATCGGCGATGACCACAAAGAGTTCTTCGCAGGTGATGCGGCTCTGAAGGCCGGTGGTGGAGACAACACCATGAACCAGTTCTAAACAGCGGTTCAGTTGTTGTTGAAGCGAGCGTTGCTGCTCGCTTCACTACCCGAAACCCCGCCCTGTGCGGGGTTTTGTTTTTTTACATCGGCGTTTCTGCTCAAGTTTCTGAAATTCATCAATAAACATCCTTTCTGGCATGTTCTCCTCTGCAAACTGTTTCATTCCTGAAACAGTTTGATCCCTTCGCGAATGCTGATCAGTTGCTTCCGATAACGTTTAAAGGCATTAAAAACAGTGACCTGTAATTCTATTGTGGATGCTGGCACGGGAATCGCTCTACTTCTCTGGCGGGTCTGAACCTTGGCTTACCGAAGCCTGGTAGTTTTAGTCGGATCCCTCTAAAAACCAATAATCGAAAAGGAAGCGACATTATGAATACTAGGAAAAGTTTGCTAGCAGCCGCCATCGCAATGAGTCTGGGTGTTTCCGGTTTCGCCTTCGCGGACCAGGGGGGTGACGGAGATCCGAATACTAATGCGGATAACACCTCCACAGCGAACAATGACCAATCCGGTAATACCAATTCCGGTAACGACAACTCGAGTTACCCGGATAATTCCACTAACGACAGTGGAAATGATAACTCCGATGGCTCCACTAACGACAGTGGAAACGACAACTCGGATAACTCAGATAGCTCGGATAATTCCAGCTCTCTGGCGGACAGCCAGAACGATAGCTCCGATGGCTCCACTAACGACAGTGGAAACGATAACTCCGATGGTTCCACTAACGACAGTGGAAACGACAACTCGGATAACTCAGATAGCTCGGATAATTCCAGCTCTCTGGCGGACAGCCAGAACGATAGCTCCGATGGCTCTACTAACGACAGTGGAAACGATAACTCCGATGGTTCCACTAACGACAGTGGAAACGATAACTCGGATAATTCCACCGATTTGGCGGACAGCCAAAACGATAGCTCCGATAGCTCCACTAACGACAGTGGAAACGATAACTCCGATGGTTCCACTAACGACAGTGGAAACGATAACTCGGATAACTCAGATAGCTCGGATAATTCCAGCACCCTGGCGGACAGCCAGAACGATAGCTCTGATGGCTCCACTAACGACAGTGGAAACGATAACTCCGATAATTCCACTAACGACAGTGGAAACGATGAGTCTGATAGCAGCGTAAATGATTCCTACAATACTGCTGACAGTAATAACGACAATTCCGATAATAGTTCTATGGCGCTGAACATGGATGTGTTCATGAATAACGCCGAGCTGAACGGCACTGTGTCTGGCACTTCAGTCACATACGGGAACGCCAATGCTGATGGTTCTTACACCGAGGTTCGCAACAGCAACGAGATCTCCGGTGGCTCAGCGAACTTCACCGGTGTCGGGGCGTTTGCTCAGAACGCAGGCAATGGCAGCGTTACACAGGCTAATGTCAGTGTAATGTCTAACCTGTCCACCGGTGGCGGTGGCGGCACCCAATAAGGAGTCCCGGCCGCATCTGCCTTTAGCGGGTGCGGCCCGGTTATTCCGGGAGAACGGCCATGGGTTGTGTCATCAGATGGAAACTGAAGGCTGCCTTGCTGGCGTTGATGTTCGGGGCAACAGGATTTGTGTCGGCGGAGGAGTGGATGGATGCCACGCCTTTGTCGGCAGATCAGCTGGCGGATTCAAGCGGTCGCCAGGGAATCCCGATGCAGTGGCAGATTAACGATAATCAGCAAAATGCCAATGTGTCCGATAACCTGCTGTCGGGGAACGTTGTTACTGGTAATAACAGTATTTCCGACAACGCGTTCGGCAACATGAGTGGCATTGCCACGGTTATCCAGAACACTGGTAACCAGGTGGTCATTCAGGACAGTACCCAGATCAACATACTGATTAATCACTGACGGAGGTGGGCCATGGCCAGAAAGGTTCTTGTTGCGATCTGCGCGAGTGCCGGGCTGCTATGGTCCACAGCCTTCGCCGGCTCGGTAACGGTGCCGGGTATTGGCGGTGATGTCAGGATAAACGTAAACAGTTTTGAGAACCGGCGATTTGAAAGTGTCATGCGTCAGCAATACGACTTCAGTTGCGGCTCCGCAGCCGTCGCTTCTTTATTGTCCTTTCACTACGAAGATCAGGTAACAGAGCACGATGTCTTCATCGACATGCTTGCGTTGGCAGACGAAAAGAAGGTGCGCCAGGAAGGTTTCTCCATGCTCGACATGAAACGCTATCTGGAGTCCAGGGGGTATCAGGCTGATGGTTTCCGTATGCCTTTGCCTGGTCTGAAGGAGAAAGTGGGCTTGCCAACGATTGTGTTGCTGAACATTGATGGTTTCCGGCATTTCGTCCTGATCAAAGGGATCAGTGATGACGAGGTACTGGTCGGGGACCCTGCCCGGGGGTTGAAGATTTATTCCTACGCGAAATTTAGTGAATACTGGAACGGCACCGCCTTTATTATCCGCAGTCATCTTGAGCAGGGGAGAGACAGCTTTCTCAGTGACGGGCATTGGTCTCAGGTGGCCAGGGCGCCGATACAGAAAGGCCTGGGCGGTCCTTCTCTCGGCCACACATTGCCCTATTGGCCCTCCTCAAGGGAATGGTGATGACCATGATAATCCGGATGCCAGCTATCGCTCTATTGGCTATTTCATTTGCAGTGTTATCGCCGTCTGTTCAGGCAGAGCTGACGCTTGGCGTCGAAGCCCTGAGTGATCCGGAGCTGTCGGATTACCGGGGCGGCTTCCTGATGGATAATCTGGAGATCAGCATTGGTCTGGAGCAGATTGTCGGTATCAACGGCGACACCATGGTGATCAATCGTTTGACCATTCCCAATCTTAACCAGATCGTCAATGGCGGATTGGTAGACCATCAAATGGAAACCGTGCTCGAGGTGATCAGCGCGAACCGGAGTGGCGGCGCGCGGGTAGCCAGCAATATGGCGGGGCCTAACGGCTGGATGACGGTGATTCAGAATAACCTCGATAGCACTGTGATACAGAATATGCATCAGTTGAACATTGAGCTCAACAATCTGGGTGCCGCCGGGAATCAGTTCCCGGCACGGTTTAGTGATCAGTTGGTCCAGTTGCTGGGTCGCTGACGCCCTCTCGATTCTTCCCTACAGGCTGATGGGGAGCTTCAGCGTAATTTCGCTGTTGGGTGCATTTTCCGTAACCCCCACGCTTACCGTCAGGCTCAGGCTGGTGGACCGAGTCAGCCGCTGGGACAAGCCGAACGACAGGGACCCGATCTGGATACGGTCGAAGTTGGCTGCGAACAGGTCGTTATTCCTCTCGAAGGTTGTTTTCCGGATGATCGAGTGATCATAGCCAAGGCTGAAGGACGTGCGTTCGTTAAACGCAAAGCCCATTCCGAAGCCGAAACGCACTATATCGCCAGGGTCCACCGTGCCCCCATTTTCGAATCCCTGCTCCTCTTTCAGGGTCCAGACATAACTCAGATTTCCGAATAGCACAGCCGGGTCCGTTGGGTAGATGAATGAGAGGCCTGGTTCGAATGCCCAAAAGCCGGAGCCCGTGGGACGATCACCGAGCTCGACGCCGATGGGAATGCCATCATCATCTTCGATTATCCGTCGTTCGACGTCATAAGGGCCTTCTCCGGTTGGCGCTTTCACCCGCATTGCGCCAATAATGTAGGGCCAGCCACCCAAGCCATCGGTTAACTGGTAACGAGTCGAGAGTTCAATATCGCCGAGTCCCTCGCCTGAGGACTCACGCAGAGTATCCACCGGTGTGCCCTTGAAAATGTCGCGTTCTCTCAGGTCCTCATTGATGCTGAGGTACGGTACACGGACGGCCGCTTCGAGCTTGCTGGTGAAGCCGTACTTGAGTGATATGGCGCCGACGAAAATATCACGCTGGATTTCCGAAATATTGATCAGCCCGATGAGCAATGCAGGTATCACCGTGTAACCTTCCACCGCGACCGCCGTCGAGTTGCTGAGGGCGTGGGAAAAAGAGGGCTCGATCGTGAAACGGCCTGGCTGGGTAACAATGCCCCGGTCTGCGGTAATCGATGCGATGTTGGTCCCCGGTTCGCGCCCGTCCTCGGGGGCTGTTGTCGTTGGGCTGCTCTGAGCCGTTGCTGTGCCCCTATCCGCCTGCGCGGCCTCTGTCATCAATGGTGTCGCTACTGTTAACAAAGGGACGAGCCAGAACATTCTTATAGCCATGGGGAAATCTCCTTTAGTCACTCGTCGAAGGCGAGACGGACGTTCTGTGGAGGACCTGATGCTTGTTCATCAGCCGGTAAAACGAAACTCTCGAAATGTTGAGCAGTCGTGCTGCAGCGGAAATATTATTATGAGCCAGAGCCAGGCTTATGAAGATCGCCTGGCGATCGGCCTGGGAGCGGAAGGCATTCAGGGCTAGCGCCTGGCCCTGGCTTTGACGGTTCGCAGGTGTCTGTTCGAACCCCATATCGCCCGGATCAATGACGGGACCCTCCCCGAGCAGCACGGCCAGACGCAATCGGTTCTGGAGTTCTCTGAGATTGCCGGGCCAGGGGTGTCCGGCAAGGCAGATTGTTGTGGTGTCAGCCAGACGTTTGGGCCGCCCCGCGGACGATGGCGCTGCCGAAAGTATCCGGTTTGCCAGCAGAGCAATGTCCTCTTTGCGTTCCCGCAGAGGTGGGAGCGTTACATGCAGGCTGCCAAGACGGTAAAAAACGTCGCTACGGAAACGGCCAGAGGCTACTAACGGTTCCAGAGGGCTGGAGCTGGTGGCGATCAGCCGGGCATCCACCTCTATGGTGCGACAACCACCGATACGTTCGATCTGGCCCTCCTGAAGAAAACGCAGAATGACCGATTGTTGCTCCGGGGTGAGTTCATCAATACCGACGAGCAACAGCGTGCCACCGTCGGCGGCTTCAATTCTGCCCTTCCGGGCACTCATGGCATGAGTGAATGAGCCTTTTTCATACCCGAACAGTTCGCTCTGAGTCAGGGAAGGGGGCAGGGCCGCACAGTTGATGACAACCAGGGGTTTGTTTCTGCGAGGGGAGTTGCTGTGAATGAATTTGGCGGCCGCTTCTTTGCCCGTGCCATTCTCACCGCAGATCAGAACAGGTTCTTCGGTGCGTGCGAACTTGCCAAGCAGTTCTCTTGTCTGTCTGATGGCCAGGGATTCGCCTTCCAGGGTAATATCGTGGTAGCTCAGCGGTGTGGCGCGGGAAGCTCTTGCCTGGAGTTCAGACATGCCCCACAGGTGGCCAAGTATTCCACCGAGCCGTTCAGACTGGATCGGTAAGGTGTGGTAATCCTCGCAATAGCGGTTGATAAGCCTGCAGACGTGCGGATTATCAAGCTGGCCGGTCTCAAGAATGGCAACCCAGTGCTCGACGCAGAGCGCTTCCAGCCAACTGCTTGCCCGCGTCAACTGGTCGCTTGAAATTACGCTGAGATCCAACACACCAACCCGCGCGCTGTCATTGGGGGTATCACCCTGGCGTAGCTCGGCATCAATGGTTATGGGTATCAACTGCCATTCCCGCAACACGGTATCTGGCGTTGCAAACCTGGAGTGCTCCGCCGACAGCCAGACAAGCGATCGTTTTTCCTTCATGGTGACGTTCCTTGAGTTCGTGTCGGAAAAACGGACTGCTAAACGTTCATTAAACTCTGCTAAGGCTGGAACGGCTTGATCCAGTCACTGCCCTGTGACCGCAAACGGCTGGGTAAACAGGCGGAAAATTCTCATGATCGCCATTCAGATTATGTGCCAGTTTTAATACTTGCGATTGTTTCAAAAGGTTAGGAAATGAGAAGTGTGTCACAGAATATCTTTTGTAAAGTTTGTCGACACAGTTCGGACGTTAGAGGCTAAAGGGGGAAGCAAGGAATGTCTCAATCCTGGCCGTTGTTTAGTGCTCTTTCAGTTTCTTGCGGGTTTCCAGGCGGCCCTCCCGGCGAATTTCCGCATTCTCGAATCGCCGTTTCTGGTCCGCCGTCTCCGGTTTTACCGCGGGCACATCGATGGGTTTGTCATTCTCGTCCAGTGCCACAAAGGTGAAAAATGCCGAAAGAATGTGGCGGCATTCGCCGGTGTAACTGTTTTCGGCTTCCACGCGTGCGCCAATCTCCATGGATGACCCCCAACTGCGGTTGAGCGCGAGGCTGAAAAGCAGGGTGTCGTTGCCCTTGGCGGGTGCGCGGAAGTGAATGGAATCCACCGCCGCTGTCACGCAGACATGGCCGGAGTGCCTTTCCGCAACTACTAAGGCCAGGCGGTCACACTTGGCCATGATCATGCCCCCGAACACCGTCTGGTGGGAGTTCATATCATTGGGAAAGACCTTGTAAACGTGCTTCTCGATGGCGGAAGCATCGACGGGCCGCGGGGATTCATGGCGCGGAAATTTTGGTGTCATGGCGTTTCACCTTCGTTCTGTTCAAAGCGTTTGATGCGTTCGGACGTTACCGGATGGCTCGATAGCATATCACTGATCCGCTGCCCGCCGGCGCAGGCAATAACAGCAAAGCAGGGAGTATGGTGCGAATGCATTCATCCGAACCGTAGTTTGTTATCGTAGAAGCTAAGACGTTTCACCGGGAGAGGAAATGCGCGTGGATAAAGCAACCCTGCTAGCTGAGCTTGAGACGGCGCGCCTGCGTACGCGTGCCCTCATCGCCTCTCTGCCCGAAGACAAGCTGGATGTGCCCTACCATCCGGGAGTGAACCCGCCACTCTGGGAAATGGGCCATGCTGCCTTTTTCTATGAAGTATTTGTGTTCAACCTTCTGGACGGCACCCCCAGTTATGACCCGAAAATGGACGACCTCTGGGATTCCTTCCACATAGACCACAAAGAACGCTGGTGTCGTGATCTGTTTCCCGGCCGGGAAAAAACACTGGCTTACTTCGACACAATTTATGATCGGGTAGCCTCAAGAATCGAGAGCCAGGCCCTGACCGACCGGGAGATCTACCTCTACCGCTACTCGATCTTTCACCAGAACATGCACATCGAGTCAATCATCTGGTGTCGCCAGACAGTGGGTTATCCCGCGGTGCCGGATTTCCAGCCGGAACGGGTCGCGCCCGGAGAGGCTCTCGTTGATAAAACCGCTGAGGCTCTCGGCGATAAACAAGGGAGCGATGCAGTGATCCCGGCGGGTCGTTGGCTGATCGGTATGCCGGGTGAGTCCGAAGCCTATGCCCATGAGGACTTTGCCTTTGACAATGAAAAGCCCCGATTCGAAATAGAACTGCCTTCCTTCACTATTTCAAAGCTGCCGGTGAGCAACCGTGAGTTCATGGCATTCGTGGAAGACGGTGGATATGAGCGCCCGGGGCTCTGGTCGTTCGGTGGGCGTAAATGGCTGCAAACCGAGGTTGATGTTTCGCTGGCTCAGGGTGAGTCAGAACCGCTAATGCAGACGCCGAAGCAGCCTGTTTACTGGCGCAGGCAGGATGGTCAATGGCAGGAGCGGCTATTTGACCGGTGGCAGTTGGTGAACCCGGATGCACCCGTGGTTCATATCACATACTGGGAGGCCGAAGCCTGGTGCAACTGGGCGGGCCGCAGACTTCCTACCGAATTCGAATGGGAGGCTGCGGCGCTGGGCAATCGGCCCGGTGAGCCTTTCAATCGTTTCCCCTGGGGCAACGATCCGGCCAGCACCCAACTGGCGGACCTCGGCGGACGTAACATGGCACAGAACCCGGTTTGGGATTATCCGGCTGGCGACAGTCAGTTTGGCTGTCGCCAGATGGTCGGCAGTGTCTGGGAATGGACCAGCAGCCAGTTCTTCCCTTACGACGGCTTCAAAATTGACGTTTATCCGTTTATGTCGACGCTGCAGTTCGGGGATCACAAGGTCGCCCGGGGCGGCGGCTGCGCGACTTCTCCTAACCTGATCCGGGGCACCTATCGTCAGGCCTACCTGGCCCAGCGTAACGATGTTTATACCGGGTTTCGCACCTGTGCCATATCTGACACCTGATTTAAAACAATTGAGGACACACGATGAATGTGTATGAAACCGATGAACAGCTCAGCCAGTATCTGGATTTCCACTTTGGCGAGAGTCATTTCGGTATTGGTAACTATCCGGCACGTTGCGCCCGGATATGCCAGGAGCTGATGGCGGGGCGTGACAAACTTAAAGCACTGGATCTGGGGTGCGCGGTTGGCCGAACGGCGTTCGAGCTGGGCCGTGTGTTTGATCAGGTGGTTGGCGTCGATCTGTCGACACGGTTTGTAGAGGCTGCAGCCACTTTGCAGAAAGACGGAGCGATTGATTTCTTCCGCCGGGATGAGGGCGAGCTGGGCAAACGCGTGACTCTCACTATGGATGAGCTGGATCTGTCCCGTGCAGCTCAGAAAGTATCCTTTGCCACCGGCGATGCCTGCAATCTTTCCGGAGAACATCAGGGTTACGACCTGATTTTCGCGGGCAATCTGATTGATCGTTTGCAGGACCCGGCTGCCTTTCTGGGGGGTATTCATAATCGCCTTGCAGAAAATGGCACTCTGGTGATCAGCTCACCTTACACGCTGCTGGAAGAGTTTACGCCCCGCGCAAACTGGATTGGCGGATTCGAGCACAACGGTCAGCCCCGAACCGTGCTTGAGGGTATGCGTGGGGTGCTTTCTGACCACTTTGAGGAAATTCAGGCGCCTCAGGACGTGCCTTTTGTAATTCGGGAAACCCGGCGCAAATACCAGCATACCCTTGCCGAACTTAGTGCCTGGCGCAGAGTTCGCTGATCAGTTGTTGCGGGTGAAAAAGGCGGTCTGGGTGGGGTGGCCCAGATCAGAGAAAAACTCCCCGATGCCACCGAAGCTAACGTTGTAACCATTGCGACCGGCCACCCCACGTGCCCAGCGCTGGAACTTGACTCTGTCCCACTCGAACTTGTGGTCTTCCTCGCGAAATTCTCCGGGTGCCAGATCAAACAGGGGGTTGTACTCCCGGTTGGGGGTAGTCATGAACAGGCAGCCGGGCCGGTATTGACCGAACACCGCCCGTTCAACCCGCGAAAGCTGCTCCGGGTGGACGTGTTCAATGGTTTCAACCATGGCAGCCGCCTCGTAACCCGTCAGGGCAGGGTTGCTTTCGGCGTATGACCCACGGATCAGACGGATTCTGGGAGGGGTTTCGCTCAGATAGTCTGCCAGAACCGAACGCGCCTGCCGCAGGGAAACGCCGGAATCCTCCAGCCCGGTAACGCGGTCAAACTGGTTATCAGCCAGCAGCCTGTAAAGCAAAGAGCCTGAGCCGCAGCCAAGATCCAGCACGCGCCGGGCGCCAGTGTCCTTGATCGTTCTGAACACGAAATCCAGACGCTCCTCGTGCAGTGAGGTCATCTGGGTCATGGTTTTTTCGCTGGGATCCATGGGCTGGTACATCAGGTTGTGCCTGCGGTCTGTGACGGCCTGCCAGGACGATGGTCCCGGAGGTGGCTGGCCAGCGCCACGCCGGTTTCGCTCATGGTGAGATAGGCTTCGTCAGCGCCTGCCTCTCGGATTTTCTTGGCTTCGTCGGTGTACATGGTGTGAGCCACAATGTAGCCCTTGAATCCTTTATGCCGGAGCATGCGAGCCGCGATCAGTTTGCCTTCAATATCCCCCATGGCGAGAACAACCGCCTCCAGTTCAGGCATGTGCAGGCCCTGCCAGAAGGTATTGTCTTCGGCGTCTGCAAACACCACGTTGCGGCCTTCGCTCTGGTGCTGATGGGTTTTTGCCGGGTCTGAATCAAGGCCGATGAGTTCCGGCTCGAATTCACTTAACCAGTCGTAGGCGGCGGTTCCGGTTCGGCCCATTCCCATCACCATCACTTTGGTTTTGCCGAGTGAAATAGGTTGTTCATCGGGATGATGGGTGTGGCTTTCAAAGCGCTCCAGTGAGCTACCCAAGTGCTCGTAAAGGGAGTGAGCATAACGGTTGAGAGGGGCAGAGATTACAAAGGATAGCGAGACTGTGATCGCGAGCGGAACCAGCCATTCCGGCAATGCAACGCTCGCGACAATCAGGCCGAATTCGCTGTAATTGGTCAGCGACAGGGCACTGAGAAAACCACTGCGGGCGCGGAGCCGGAAAAGTAGCAACAGAAAGAAAAACAGCAGCCCTTTCAGCGGGAGAACCAGCGCAGCAACCAGGGCAAAGATCAGCGCTTCGCCATCGGGCAGCCCACCGATGCCAATCTGTACAAAGAAACCGACCAGGAAGACTTCCTTTACGCTCCAGAGAGACTTTGCCAGCTCCTGGGAACGGGGGTGGTTTGCCAGCATGGCGCCGAAGACCAGTGCGCCAAGCTCTGAGCTCAGCCCGACTGACTCAAAGCCCAGCCCGCCGAGCACCAGTGCCAGCAATAACCCCAGAAGTACGAGCAGTTCATCGTGGCCACTGGCATCCAGAAGTTTGTAAAGCAGCGGCCTTAGCAGGGGCAGGCCGAAGACGATCAGTGCCCATTGGGACGGGGTCTGGCCCGCCGCCAGGCTCATCACCACCAGTGCGATCAGGTCCTGCATGATGAGAATGCCGATGGCGACGCGGCCGTGAAATGCCCGCAGCTCCCGTTTGGTTTCCAGAACTTTGGCTGCCAACACTGTGCTGGAGAAGGAGAGAGCAATAGCAAGCAGAAAGGCGGTCTGCCAGTCAAGATCCATCAACAGATAGAGGCCGGGTGTGAACACGACGCAGGTAATGCCGAAATGCAGAAGGCTGCCACCGATGACTTCGCGGCTGATGATGGAACGAAGCTTCAGTTTCAGACCAACGGTAAACAGCAGCAGCAAAACGCCCAGGTGGGCGATGTGCTCAAGCACATCGGTTGCTTCAATGGTGACGTCAGTGGTGGCAGAAATGCCGCTGAGTACGAAACCGGCGGCCAGGTAACCTACCAGGGGGGGAAGGCCAAAAGCCGTGACCAGGAGGCCAAGGCCGAAGGCAAAGGATATCCATATAGCTTCAGGCATGGGTTACTTCACGGTGGCTGAACAGTTTCAGCCAAGGCTACCGTGTTTCAGCCAGAAACTCACGAAACAGCTGTGCGGATTCCTCCGGCACTTCGATCATGGGGGCGTGGCCGACACCCTCAAGCAACACCTTGCGGGCGTCGGGAATCTGCTTAACAAACACCCCGGCGTTACGATAGTTAATCACCCGGTCTTCCAGGCCCCAAACAACCAGCACGGGTGCCTTTATGCGGGTGATCGTCTGGCGGAAATCCGGCTCGAAGCCGCTGTCGCGAATGGCTGCGAAAATCACTTCGTTAACCTCACGGTTGGCGATGGCCTTTTCTTCCATGACGTCGTAGATCGGCCAGGGCACGAAGGGTTTCTTTTCCATGGCAAAATCGATCAGGCGCGTGAAATCACCCTCTTTGGCCGGGATCAAGGGGTTGTCGCCTTCCTTGACCAGTTCCACTAATTCGCTGTCGTATTCGAAGATACCAGCAGGATCAAACAAAACAGCAGTGCGGATCTGGTCCGGATAGGTCGCCGCGTAAAGTGCGGTGATGGCGCCGCCCATGGAGTTGCCCATCATGTGGGCCTGTTCTATCTGCAGCGCTTTCAGGATTTTTGACACATGGGACACCTGGTCTTCAAACCGGTAGCCCAGATCCAGCGGTTTGCTGCTGTCGCCGTGGCCGGGCAGATCGATGGCGTAGACGTTAAATTCTTCAGTGAGCTCCCGTGCCAGGCGGGTCCAGCCGTCCTTGTTGGCGCCAAAACCGTGCACCAGCACGATGGTTTCACCGTCGACCGGCTCAATATTGCTCAGGTAGGCAATGTTCAGATCGCCAACGCGAATAGAGGATTCTTCCAATCCAGCGCCGGAACGCTCCCAGCCCATGGCGTTGTCGTAAAGAGTTTGGCGTGAGCAGGCACTGAGAGCCAGGGCGCTGACCAGCAGTGCGATCACGGCAAGGGTGGGTCTGGTTTTCATTCGGGAGTAGCTCCATGCGGAAGGGTTTCAAACGACCGTTTGCGAAAGCGCTACACTACCCCAAAAAAAGACCCGGTCAAGGACCGGGTCGGATGTTTGCGCGCGTCATTTCAGTCAATTTCAGGGTTCGCTACGTTCCCGTGCAATGGCCCGGAAGCCGATGTCAGAGCGGCAAAAGACGCCAGCCCAGTCGATACCCTTGGCCAGGTCGTAAGCCCGCTGCTGGGCTTCTGTCACGGTTTCGCCCAGGGCTGTGGCGCAGAGTACACGGCCACCGTTGGTAACGACTTTGTCGTTGTTAAGCCGGGTGCCCGCGTGGAATACCTTCTCACCTTCGGTCTCTGCCTCCGGCAGGCCGGAAATTGCGTCACCCTTGCGGTAGCTGCCCGGGTAACCGCCCGCGGCCAGTACGATGCCAACGGCGGCTCGTTCATCCCACTCGGAGTGGCTTTCGCCGAGCTTGCCATCGATGGCCGCGTCACAAAGTGCAACCAAATCGGATTTCATGCGCAGCATAATGGGCTGGGTTTCCGGGTCGCCGAAGCGGCAGTTGAATTCGATGACCTTGAGTGCGCCGCTGTTATCAATCATCAGCCCTGCGTACAGGAAACCTTTGTAGGGATGCCCTTCGGCTGCCATGCCCTGAACGGTGGGATAGATCACTTCGTTCATGATGCGGGTGTGAACGTCGGGCGTCACTACGGGCGCCGGAGAATACGCGCCCATGCCGCCGGTATTGGGGCCGGTGTCGCCGTTGCCGGCGCGTTTGTGGTCCTGGGAGGTGGCCATGGGCAATACGTTCTCGCCATCCACCATCACAATGAAGCTGGCCTCTTCGCCGTCCAGGAATTCTTCGACCACTACGCGGCTGCCCGCTTCGCCGAAGGCATTGCCTGCCAGCATGTCGCGAACAGCCTCTTCGGCTTCTTCCTGGGTCATGGCAACAATCACACCCTTGCCCGCCGCCAGGCCATCCGCCTTGATCACAATTGGGGCACCTTGCTGACGGACATAGGCCAGGGCTTCGTCCACATCGGTAAAGTTGGCATAGGCGGCCGTCGGAATCTTGTGGCGGGCCAGAAAGTCCTTGGTGAAAGCCTTGGAGCCCTCAAGCTGGGCTGCACCGGCGGTGGGCCCGAAGACCCTCAGGCCGCGCTGCTCAAACAGGTCAACAATGCCTTCAACCAGCGGCGCTTCCGGGCCGACGATGGTCAGCCCGACGCCATTGGCAGCGGCGAAGTCTGCCAGGCCCTTGAGATCACCCGCCTCAATATTGACGTTCTCCAGCCTCCGCTCGCGGGCCGTGCCGGCATTACCGGGGGCCACAAAAACCCGATCTGCGTCCGGAGATTGGGCGGCTTTCCAGGCCAGGGCGTGTTCGCGGCCGCCGGAGCCTATAACTAGAATGTTCATGGTCGATTCCTTGTTGTCGGATTACGCCTTCGGCTAATCCGACCTACATTTAGCGTCAGAGCCGTAGGTCGGATTAGCCGAAGGCGTAATCCGACACTAGGCCCCCGTCCGATCAATGCCTGAAATGACGCATACCGGTAAACACCATGGCGATGCCGTGTTCGTTGGCGGCGTCGATCACTTCCTGGTCGCGCATGGAGCCGCCGGGCTGAATCACCGCGGTAATGCCTGCCGCGGCCGCCGCATCGATGCCATCCCGGAACGGGAAGAAAGCATCCGACGCCATGACCGAGCCCTTCACCTCAAGGCCCTCATCGGCAGCTTTGATGCCGGCAATTTTCGCGCTGTAAACCCGGCTCATCTGTCCGGCGCCCACACCGATGGTGCGTCCGGACCTGGCGTAAACAATGGCGTTGGACTTCACGTATTTGGCCACTTCCCAGGCAAACAGCAGGTCGTTCAGTTCCTGTTCGGACGGCTGGCGGTCGGTGACCATTTTAACCTCTTCCATGGACACCATGCCCAGATCCCGGTCCTGAACCAGCAGGCCGCCAGTGACGCGCTTGTAGTCCAGAGATTTTGCACGCTCAGTATCGAGCTCACCGCAGGCCAGCAGCCGCACGTTCTTCTTCGCAGTGATCAGCTCCATTGCTTCCGGCGCGATGGTTGGGGCAATGATGACTTCTACAAACTGGCGGTCGATGATGGCCCTGGCGGTGTCAGCATCCAACTCCCGATTGAAAGCAATAATGCCGCCAAAGGCGGACGTGGGATCGGTGGCGAACGCCAGATCGTAGGCCTGGGTGATATCGGAACCAATGGCTACGCCACAGGGGTTGGCGTGCTTCACGATGACACAGGCCGGATCGGCGAAGGGTTTTACGCATTCAAGCGCAGCGTCCGTGTCAGCCACGTTATTATAGGACAACGCTTTGCCCTGTAGCTGTTTTGCGGTGGCTACGCAGGCTTCTCTGGGATGGCGTTCTTTGTAGAAAGCGGCACGCTGGTGGGGGTTCTCACCGTAACGCATGTCCTGCACTTTCACGTACTGGCTGTTGAAGGTGCGCGGGAAGTCCGCGTTGTCGTTGTCGGCTGTGCGCCCACCCAGATAGTTGGCGATGGCACCGTCGTAACCGGCGGTGTGTTCAAACGCCCTGACCGCCAGATCGAATCGGGTGGCGTGGGTCAGTTCACCTTCGTTGGCTTCCAGTTCTTTCAACACCCGGCTGTAGTCGGACGCGTTCACCACGATAGCCACATCGTTGTGATTCTTGGCAGCAGCGCGGACCATGGTCGGGCCACCAATATCAATGTTTTCAATGGCAGTGGCGAGATCGCAATCCGGCTTTGCCACAGTTTCCTCGAAGGGATAAAGGTTCACCACCACCATGTCGATGGGCTGAATGTCGTGTTTCGCCATGACGGCGTCGTCTGTGCCCCGGCGGCCCAGAATGCCACCGTGAATTTTCGGGTGCAGGGTTTTGACGCGGCCATCCATCATTTCAGGAAAGCCGGTGTGATCACTGACTTCGGTGACCGGTACCTGGTTTTCTGTCAGAAGCCGGAATGTGCCGCCAGTGGACAGCAGTTCAATGCCGCGCTCTGTCAGCGAACGGCCGAACTCTACAATGCCGGTTTTATCGGATACGCTGATCAAGGCGCGACGAACGGGGGTATTAGCCTGATTTGCCATAGGTCACTTTTCTGCCGGGTATGAACGAATGAAGGCCTCGCGAATGATGTCCGGGAGGCCCTCCTTACACTGAGGTTACTTGATTATAGCAAATCGTACTGCTTGAGCTTCTTGCGCAGGGTGCCGCGGTTCAGCCCCAGCATCGTGGAGGCGCGAGTCTGATTGTTGCGGGTGTACTTCATCACCTGTTCCAGCAGCGGCGCTTCAACTTCGGACAGTACCAATTGGTAAACTTCCGTCATTGGGGCGCCGTCAAGCTGGGCAAGATAGTTTTTCAGGGCGACCTCAACGCTGTCGCGAAGGGTAACGGCGTTGCCGCTGCTGTTCACCGTTTGCAACTGATGAACATCATCGTTGGCGGATTGGGTGGTGGTGTCTTTAGCCAAAGTGTCAGCGGTCATGCTGCGAATACCTCTCCATTTCGTAAGCTTGCAAAATACTGTTGGATGCTTTCTTTCTGCTCTAACGGACTATCAATGGCGTTAAAGCGCTTTCGGAACTGTCTGTCTTTATCATGGGACTGCAGATACCAGCCCACATGCTTTCTGGCGATACGCACACCCATGGGCAGGCCATAAAATCTGTGCAGTTCGTCCAGGTGCTCACTGAGCACGGTTTCGACTTCGTCCAGCGGCGGCTGGGACAGGTGCGCGCCGGTTTCCAGAAAATGCAGTATCTCCCGGAAAATCCAGGGCCGTCCCTGGGCACCTCGGCCGATGAGCAGGCCGTCGGCGCCGGTGTGGCGAAGTACATCCCTGGCCTTTTCTGCGCACGTAATGTCGCCGTTGGCAAAGACCGGAATGCTTACCTGTTCTTTGACCGCCGCAATGGTGTCGTACTCGGCTTCGCCTTTGTAGGCATCAGCCCGGGTGCGGCCGTGAACCGCCAGAGCCTGGATACCCGCGTCTTCCGCCATGCGCGCAATCAGCGGCGCGTTGCGGTTATCGCGGTCCCAGCCGGTGCGCATTTTGAGGGTGACCGGTATATCCACTGCGGCTACGACGGCCTCAAGAATATTCCGCACCAGCGCCTCGTCTTTCATCAACGCTGACCCCGCCGCCTTGTTGCATACCTTCTTGGCGGGGCAGCCCATATTGATGTCGATAATCTGGGCGCCGGATTCGGCATTCAGTCTGGCGGCGTTGGCCAGCATGTCCGGGTCGCCACCGGCAATCTGTACCGAGCGTGGCTCGGGTTCGCCGTCGTGGTTCATGCGGGTCTGCGACTTGCGCGTGTGCCAGAGCTTGCTGTCTGCAATCACCATTTCCGACACCGCCAGACCTGCACCCATGCGCCGGCACAGCAGGCGGAAGGGGCGATCCGTCACCCCTGCCATAGGCGCAACGATCAGCGAATTTGGCAGGGTATACGGCCCGATTTTTGCCGTTGGCAGCATGATCTCAGTCCGTGTCGGAACAGGTTAAGCGAATCCGGATGTGAGCGATTGCTCAATAAGTAACCAGTCATTATCCGGAGGGCGCTAATGATACCGCTGCAGAAGATGGTATTGAAGGGGCCAGAGCCTGAAAAAATTGATTATTTTTCGTTCTTTCTGGTTGACTTTTAGTCGACCCGATGCGGCAGCCACGTCCCGGCGTGTGGGATTTTCAGGTCAGGGCGTGTGGGCCCGGAATGCAATGTTGTAGTTCACCGCGTCTTTACCCGGATCGCGGATATTGATCAGGATGCGCACAGGAGTATCCGTTGGCATGGCCTTCAGCCCTTGCCCGTCGCCTGCCAGGTATTCTTCTGGTGTGAAGACGCTCTGAGCCACCACATCGTTGTTGAGGTTGGAAAAAGTCAGCGCGATGGCGGGGAAGGGCTGCTCAAAGGAGGCCCGGTTAATGATCACCGCATCCACAATGAGCTGGCTGCGGTTTTCAGCGTTGGTTTTAACCACCAGTTTTCGGCTCTGAATAGACTGAACGTTCACGAGGGGTTTGAGCTCGCAACCGAACATTTCGCAGCTCTGAACATAAAATGGCCGAAGCTGGGGAATGGCCGACAGGCGATCAAACTGGTACCAGACCACCTGAGATACCAGTCCGCCGAGCAGGGCGAGGATGACGAGAAACCATAGAAAGCCTCTCAGCCGCCCGCTGCTGTTGCCGGAAACAGCCACCGGCTCCCGTCGAAGATTGTGATAGGGCGATTCTGATTTAGAAGGCCCCGACCGGGGCTCTTCATTGCCGAGGCTCGAGGGCTTTTCATGACCGAAGCTGGAGGGCTCTTCATAACCGAAGCTCGAAGACTCTGCATAACCGAAGCTCGAAGGCTCTGCATAACCGAAGCTCGAAGGCTCTTCATAATCCCAGCTGGAAGGCTCTGGCTCATCAATAAAAAAGCCGTCGTAGTCGTCTTCCGGCTCTTTGGTTTTTTCGGGTGCTGGCTTCGGCTGAGTATCTGCTTCGGGTTCGGGCGGAGGAGCGGGTTCTGGTTGAGCTTTGGGCTCGGGCTTTGCTTCCGGTTCAGGCGCCCGTTCGGGCTCCTTGTCATCGGAAAGCATGTCTTCGGCCCAGCTTTCATCGACAGACTCACCGGGTTCCTCGTCGTCATCAGTAGCGAACCCCATTCCCTTACTTTTCTCATCAACCGAGCGGAAGCTGTCGCTCAGTTCATCGTCGGTGAAGGTCAGCCTGGTGCCGGTGTAAGTGCTTTCCGCGGCATCCTCTTCCGGGTTGTCAGCAAACAGCAGATCGTCTTCCGAGTCCTGTTGCGGGCTATGGGTATGAGCTTCCGGTCCGGATTTCTTTTCTGAAGCAGTTGAAGGCGCACTGGCTTCTTCAATTTTATGCTCGATGGCGTTAAACACCGACATGCAGTTGCCACACCGCACCTTGCCCTTGGCCACGCTCAGTTGTGCGTCCGTCACCCGGAACCGGGTGTCGCATTTGGGACAATGTGTCTGCAAGCTGCTCTGGGCCATGCCGGGTTCCTGTCAGCAATATCTCTACGAGTGAGGCAGTCTAGTCGGTTCGGCCAGGTTCGTCATCTGTCGTTGCGCCGTCCTGTGAGCCTGACCCACTCCTCGCGCTGATCTGGTTCGTCCATGACGAACCAGGGTTCGTAAGCGGCCATCACGTCCCGCGCCTGATTGGAAAGTATGCCGGATAGTACCAGATGGCCGCCGGGTTTTACCCGGCCGGCCAGATGTGGTGCCAGGCCGATAAGTGGCTGGGCCAGGATGTTGGCAAGCATCACATCGGCGACGGCTTCAGGTTCATCTTCCGGCAGGTACAAATCCAGGCGCTGATCTTCAATCTGGTTGCGCCGGGCGTTCTCCCGGCTGGCTTCCAGTGCCTGTGGGTCGGTATCCACGCCGATCACGTGGTCTGCCCCCAGCAGCAGAGATGCCAGGCCAAGAATGCCGGAGCCGCAGCCGTAGTCGATCACCTGTCGCCCGCTAACATCCTGGCCGTCCAGCCACTCCAGGCAAAGTGCGGTGGTGGGATGCGTACCAGTACCGAAAGCAAGGCCGGGGTCCAGGCACAGGTTGGCCGCATCCGGATCCGGGGGCTGGTGCCAGCTCGGCACTATCCAGAGACGGCTGCCGAACTGAATTGGCTTGAAGTCGTCCATCCATTCCCGCTCCCAGTCTTTATCCTCAATCAGAGTAACCTCGATCTCTGGCAGGGATTGCTGGGTCTGCTGGTGCCAGGCGTCCTTTACTTCCACGCAGAGCTGGCCAATGTCCCGCTGGGAATCGAACAGGCCGGTCACGCTGGTCTGGTGCCACAGGGGCGTGGTTCCAGGGTCAGGTTCGTAAAGAGGCTGGTCGGCGGCGTCTTCCATGGAAACGGCCTCGGCGCCCATTTCCATCAGCAGGTCCTCCAGCTGATCGGCGTTATCCGGATCAGCGGGGATCTGTAGTTGTATCCAGGGCATGCTTAGTCCCGTATCAGTTTTTCCAGGTAGTGAATGGTGAAGTCTACCTGTTTGAAGCCGCCGTCGCGCACCAATTTCCTGTGCAGGGATTGATTGGTCTTTATGCCCTCGACCAGCAGTTCGTCCAGCGCATTCATCATTCGCCGGCGGGCAATCTCCCGGTCGTCGCCCCAGGTGATCAGTTTGGCCACCATGGAATCGTAGTAGGGCGGAACGGCGTAACCGCTGTAAAGGTGCGAGTCCACGCGGACGCCATTACCGCCCGGGGCGTGGAAATGGTTTACCGTGCCCGGGCTGGGCACAAAGGTCACCGGGTCCTCGGCGTTGATACGGCATTCCATAGCATGGCCGGAAATCTTGATGTCGTCCTGGGTGTACTGCAGCGGCAGGCCGCTGGCGATGCGAAGTTGTTCGCGGACGATATCAACACCGGTGACCATTTCGGAGACAGGATGCTCCACCTGAACCCGAGTATTCATCTCTATAAAGTAGAAACCGCCGTCCTGATACAGGAATTCAAAGGTACCGGCGCCGACATAGCCGATTTCCTTGCAGGCATCCACGCAGGCCTTAAGAGTCACTGCCCGCGCTTCCGGATCGATATTGGGCGCTGGTGCCTCCTCAAGAACCTTCTGGTGGCGACGCTGCATGGAACAGTCGCGGTCCCCCAGGTGGATCACGTTGCCGTGGGTGTCTGCCAGAACCTGAACTTCCACATGGCGGGGCCGTTCAAGGTATTTCTCGAGATAAACGGTGGCGTCGCCGAATGTGTTGCTGGCTTCACTCTGAGTTATCTGGATGCTTTTCAGCAGTGATGCTTCCGAGTGAACCACCTGCATGCCGCGACCACCGCCGCCCGAGGCGGCCTTGATGATCACCGGATAGCCAATTTGCCTGGCGACCTGCAGTGTGTGCTCATCGTCATCGGTGACGGGGCCGTTCGAGCCGGGCACCGTGGGAACACCCGCCTTGATCATGGAGTTGATCGCGGAGACCTTGTTGCCCATCAGGCGAATGGTGTCAGCCCTGGGGCCGATAAAGCGGAAACCACTTTTTTCGACCTGCTCGGCAAAATCGGCGTTTTCCGCCAGAAAACCGTATCCCGGGTGGATGCCCATCGAGTCGGTGACTTCGGCAGCGCTGATAATGGTCGGGATATTGAGGTAGCTGTCTTTGGCGTTGTTCGGGCCAATACAGACCGACTCATCCGCCAGCCGCACGTGCATCAGGTCACGATCAACCTTAGAGTGAACCGCCACGGTTTTTATGCCCAACTCTTTGCAGGCACGCAGAATACGCAGCGCAATTTCACCGCGGTTTGCAATCAGAACTTTTTCTAACATAGCCATGAGAGAGTCACCGGGTTCAGGAAATGATGATCAGCGGCTGATCGAATTCAACCGGTTGTCCGTCATCCACGAGGATCTCGGACACGATGCCGCTTTTGTCAGCTTCGATCTGGTTCATCATCTTCATGGCTTCCACGATGCACACCACCTCGCCCGCTTTAACCGACTGGCCAACGTCTACGAAGGCTTTAGATTTGGGTGATGGCGACCGGTAGAAGGTGCCTACCATCGGGGACTTCAGCGAGTGACCCTCGGGCTCGGCTTTTTTCGCCGGCTCCGGTGAACCGCCGCCTGTGGAAGGAGCGGATGGCTCCGGCTGGTGTGTGGGGGCAGGATAGTGCGTCATGTACTGGGGCGCGGGGGCCTGTTCACGACGACGGGAAATACGAACAGAATCATCCCCTTCGTGAATCTCCAGCTCCTCGACGTCTGATTCCTCCAACAGCTCGATCAGCTTCTTGATTTTTCGAATGTCCATAGTCAGTCCGGTCCCGTTTGTCATGTCTAGCGGTGAAGTCGTTGCAGGGCGGCCGTTAGTGCCAGATCGTATCCGAGGCTGCCCAGCCCGCTGATAACGCCGTCAGCGATATCAGAAAAATAGGAGTGATGGCGGAAAGATTCCCGCGCATGCACGTTTGAAAGATGCACCTCGATAAACGGAATGCCCGAGGCCAGCATGGCGTCCCTCAGGGCAACACTGGTGTGCGTGAAGGCGGCGGGGTTAAACAGAATAAAATCCACCCCTTCCGAGCGCGCATCGTGTATCCGTTCGATCAGTTCGTATTCGGCATTTGACTGTAAATGTAGCAGGTGATGGCCGACCTCGGCGGCCTGATCGTGCAGGCGCTCGTTGATATCAGTCAGTGTCTCGTGACCGTAGACCTCCGGCTCGCGGGTGCCGAGCATGTTCAGGTTGGGGCCGTGGAGTACCAATATCGTCGACATGAGTGTTTTTACCTTGCTGGCTTTCCTACAGGATCGCCGAATATACCGATATTTTCCAGAAAAAGGACGGATTTTAACTGATTAAAACTGACAGCCCGGTTTCACGAGCCAGTTATGTCCAATATCCGGGTGCTATTGTCGTGAAGGGTGGCGGCGACTTCTATAAGACGTTGGTTTTATAGGTCGGCCCCGACGAGTGCGGGGCCGGCGGGTAGAGGTGGGTAGAAAAGCTCAATCGCTGAAGGCGGTGACGCAGTTGCGACCCTGCTCCTTTGCCCGGTACAGCGCTTTATCCGCGCGTTCACACAGAGACTGGGAGCTTTCCCCTGGCTTCAGGGTGGCGACGCCACAGCTGAAGGTGACGTTGAATTCCCGGTCGCCAGCAGGCTGAAGCAGTTCACAGAAGCGTTCGCGAATTTCATTAAGCACATTGCGGGCATCGCTCTCGCGGGTTTCCGCCAGAATGACGGCAAACTCCTCACCGCCGTAACGGCCGATATGATCGGATTTACGCAACCGCTGCTTCAGAAACATGGACAGGCTGCGCAGAACCCGGTCACCGGTGGGATGGCCAAAGGTGTCGTTCACTTTCTTGAAATAGTCGATGTCGATCATGGCAAAGCACAGCGGATGTTCTTTCTGGCTCGCACGCACAATCTCCTGGCCCAGCAGGTAGAGGGTGTGGGTATGGTTGTACAGGCCGGTCAGGCTGTCGCGGATCATCAGCGCCAGCATTGAACGGGCGCGACGGCCACGGTTGTGAATGGTGGAAACCAGGTGCTTGGGGTCAATCGGCTTGGTCAGGAAGTCATCGCCGCCCAGGCTCATGGCGTGGAGCTGCTTGCTGACATCATCCTCCGCAGACAGGTAGATGATGGGAACGCTGTGGAAGCGGTCCTGCTGACGGATTACCCGGGCGATTTCCATGCCGGTGCAGCCGGGCATATACATGTCCAGAATGATGATCTCGGGTAAAAAAGAATCCAGCGCAGTGATGATCTGCATTGGGTCGGTGATGATGTGGCCGTTCATACCCGCTTTTTTCAGCACCGTTTCCATGTATTTCGCCTGGGCCCGGGAGTCATCCAGAACCAGCACTTTGTAGGGCTCGACAGTATTGCCGTGGGTGTAGGTCTCGATTTTTTCAATCAGCTGACCGGGGTCTACCGCCGGATAGAAAAACTCCTCGCCACCGCAGCGGGAGGCGCGTAGCCGCGTTTCGATGGTGCCGTCCTCATCGCTCATAAAAATAATGGGGATGGGGGTGTCGTGGCGCTCCTGCAGCTTTTCGATGGTCGTGAGTCCGTTCAGCGGCGCAGAGCCGAAGTTGACGTCCATCAGGATGGTTTCAGGCTTGTGCAGCCCACAGGCTTCGGTCAGGTCTTTCTCATCGCGGAAAGCGGATGCCCGGAAGCCGAAGAATTCAAGCTGGCGGATCAGGCGATTGGCCATTTCCTCGTTGGCCAGTGCAATGTAGACCGGCGTGCGGCGGAACTGCTGGGGAGCCTCAGTGGCTTGCTGGTCGGTCCGGCGCAAGGTGCTACGGGAAAGCTCCTCGATGGCTTCTTCAAGGGGGCTGATCAGATTGGCCGTTAAGCCTTCGCCCTGAGGCCATTCGCCGACCAGATCAAATACCCGTCGGCCGGCATCACTGTGGCCTTCCATTTCGAAGCGCTGGGCGTAGCGGACCAGCTTATCGGCCGCCCGGGAAAAATCGTCGCGAAAGGGCGCAGCCTGAGCAGGGTTCTCATGGATTTTCTGCCAGGTGTCCAGAACCACCCTGGCCTGGGTAGTCACGCGGCGCGCAAAATGATGCCTGAGTTTTTCTTTTTGGCTTTCGTCGTTCATCGTGCTCCGGCCTGTTGTTTTAGTTTTTGGGCCATCCGGCTCCGGTCCGGATAACCAGATTCCACATTAGTCGTTTTGCAGAGTCTATAATGTTTAGTGTTGTGGGCGTAGGTGATGCTGTGTAAATCTTTGTCAACAGTCTCAGTGTATTCTGTGCTGGGCGAGGCCGTGCGCTTCAAATTGCATCTTACAGGGCATTGTTGCATGGTAACCATAAAGAGAATTCACGACAGGGGAAGAAACAACTGATGGCGGGAAAAATCAGGCAGTATTTCAGTGATCGCAAGGACGATGCCCGGGATTTTGGCGGTGGCAGTTTCGTCGGCAAGTTCCTGCTGATTGTTGTCGTTCTTTACCTTCTGCTGGCCCTGGTGCTGGGCATGATCTGGAGCAGCGAGCCGGAAAACTTCTCCGTTCGCGATCATACCCGCACATTAGCCGAAGAGATGCAGCGAGAGCCTGTCACCGGGTTTGCAACCACGGCAACCATGATCCGGGTTGCAGAAACTCTGCTGGATAAGTCTGGTGGGTATTTGACCAATGACATTTTTCCTCCGGGTGTGTGGCTGGATAACATGCCCCATTGGGAATTTGGCGTGTTGGTCCAACTGCGTGATCTCGCCCGGGCAATGCGCAAAGACATCAGCCGGTCCCAAAGCCAGTCTGCAGAAGATCCGGACCTGGTTATCGCTGAGCCCCAGTTCCATTTTGACAACGGCAGCTGGGCTATTCCGTCCACGGAAGCCGAGTACCGCCGTGGTATCGACGCGCTTTATAGCTACCTTGACCGCCTGTCCCGCACGGAAAATTCCAATGCGCAATTTTTTGCGCGGGCGGACAATCTGGCGAACTGGCTGGGGGATCTGGAAACTCGCATTGGTAGCCTGTCGCGGACATTGGGTGAAAGCGTAGGCAAGGCATCCGTGTCTGACGCAGTCGCCAATATCAACATGGACGATCCTCTGTCGGAGGAGGTCGAGGGCGAGGACGTGAAAACCGACTGGACCAAAATCGACGACGTTTTTTACGAAGCGCGCGGCAGTTCCTGGGCATTGCTGCACATTTTCCGCGCCATTGAAGTGGATTTCCGTAGCGTTCTGAGGGACAAGAATGCGCTGTCAAGCGTCAAGCAGATCATCATCGAGCTGGAAGGCGCGCAGGGCGAAATGTGGAGCCCGGTGATATTGAACGGCAGTGGCTTTGGCGTACTGGCCAATCATTCGCTGACCATGGCCGCCTATCTCTCCCGGGCCAGTGCTGCGGTCAGTGATCTGCGGGATCTGCTGTCCCGGGGCTGACGCGAGGTATATATCAGTGCAAAAAAAACCGGGCAAATAATGCCCGGTTTTTTTGTGTTCGTAAGGCGTATCAGTCAGCCTTTGTAGGCTTTGACTGACTCTTCGATCGCCTTTTTGGCTTCAGCAGCGTTTGCCCAGCCTTGGACTTTAACCCACTTGCCGGGTTCCAGAGTCTTGTAGTTTTCAAAGAAGTGCTGAATCTGGTCACGCAGCAGTTGCGGCAGATCGTCCACGTCCTTTACGTCGCTGTAGGCCCTGGTCACCTTGTCGTGGGGAACCGCGACCAGTTTGGCATCGCCACCGGCTTCGTCTTCCATGTTCAGCACGCCGACCGGGCGGCAGCGGATAATCGATCCTGCCTGTATCGGATAGGGCGTGACTACTAGTACGTCAATGGGGTCGCCGTCGTCGGCCAGGGTGTGGGGGATAAAGCCGTAGTTTGCCGGGTAGAACATGGGGGTCGCCATGAAACGGTCGACCAGCAGGGCGCCCATGTCCTTGTCCAGCTCATATTTTACCGGTGAGCTGTTGGCGGGAATTTCGATGGCGACGTAGATGTCTTCGGGCGGGTTTTTGCCAGCCGGAATGTTATCAAAGTTCATGAGGGATCCTTTCTGCCGTTCGATGAAGTGTGCTTCAGTAGCGCTTAAAAAGTGGGCGCAATTATACGGCACAAAGGTCCGAATCGGAACTAAACCTTGGTATCCGCTAAAGCTGCATCTGTTTGGCGATGAGTTCCTTCATGATTTCATCCGTGCCGCCGCCAATAGACAGGATCTTTCCGTCCCGGTATAAGCGTTCGACGACCGATTCCCGCATATACCCCATGCCGCCGTGAATCTGGACGGCTTCGCGGGTGACCTTTTCGCACACCTCCACCGCAAAGTTCTTCGCCATGGCCACCTGTTTGATCGGGTTCTTGCCCGCCTGCATTAGCGCGGCGCAGCGGTAGGTGTATTCCCGCGCCACCTCCACCTGAGTGGCCATATCCACCAGTTTGTGACGGGTGACCTGGAAACCACTAATGGTGCGACCAAAGGCCTCGCGCTGCTTTGCCCAGGACATGGCCGCTTCCAGCGCAATTTCGGCCGTCATATAGGCCATGATGGACAGGCTCAGGCGCTCGAACAGGAAGTTGCTCATGATCGCCATAAACCCGGCGTTCTCGGCGCCTATCAGGCGGTTGGCGGGTACCCGGCAGTCTTCGAAGAACAGTTCTGCCGTATCGCTGGCCCACCAGCCCATTTTCCGGAGCTTCTTGCCATTGGAAAAGCCCGGCATGTCGCGATCGATCAGCAGCAGGCTGACGCCGCCGTGCCCCTCGCCGCCGGTGCGAACGGCGACCGTGAAATGGTCGGCCCGCATACCACTGGTGATGAAGGTTTTGCTGCCGTTGACGATGTAATGGTCACCGTCTTTAACAGCTTTCGTTCTGAGATTGGCCACATCCGAGCCGCCGCCCGGCTCGGTGATGGCCAGCGCCGCGATTTTCTCGCCGCGCAACACCGGCGGAACAATGGCTTCTCTCACCTCCGGCTTCGCCCACTTCGCCACCGGCGGCAGGCCGATATCCAGCGAGCCCAGCCCCGCCACCAGCCCGCCCGACGTAGAGCGCATCAGTTCCTCAGAAACAGCGACCTTCATAAAAATATCGCCCTCACCGACCCCGCCCAGGCTTTCCGGAAAGCCTACGCCCAACAAACCGGCATCTCCGGCTTTACGATAAAGATCCCGTGGGAACTCCCCGGCTTCCTCCCACTCGTCTATGTAAGGCAACACATGGGTGACAACAAACTTGCGGGCGCTCTGGCGGACTTGTTCGTGTGTATCGTTGAAATAATCAGACACGGAAAAGGCTTCCTCAATCAAAAATAGATGAGGCAGTCATATCGTAAAATTTAAAACCAAGCAAGCGCTTGGTAAATGGAAGGCCCGAAAAGAGTTCAGGCCGCGAAGAGGTGGTGTCGTCAGGGGACGTCAAAAACATGGATGTTTTTGTCGAGCGTACAGGGACGTATTTACAGCGTGCCCCTGACGACACCACCTCTTCGCGGTTACACCGATAGTCGGTAGGCCGGTTTCAGGTAACCGAAAAGTCAAACACCCTTACGAGGAATACTCTGCACTCCATCTTCGGTGGCAAGAAGAAGCAAATCAGCCGGCCGGCGCGCAAACAGCCCGTTGGTCACAATGCCGACGATGTTGTTGAGTTTTTCCTCGATGATAATGGGGCGTGAGATATCGAGGTTATGGATATCAATAATGATGTTGCCGTTGTCGGTGGTAAATCCCTCGCGATAGACCGGGTCACCCCCGAGTTTCACGATCTCCCGGCCAACATGACTGCGGGCCATCGGCAGTACTTCTACCGGCAGGGGAAAGCTGCCTAAAATATCGACCTTCTTGGATTCGTCTGCGATGCAGATAAACGTCTTGGATGCCGCCGCAATAATTTTTTCACGGGTAAGGGCGCCACCGCCGCCCTTAATCAGCTCCAGGCGTGCATTGGTTTCATCGGCACCATCCACATAGAACTCGAGCGGTGCGGCACTGTTCAGGTCATACACCGGAATACCGTGACTCTTCAGGCGCTCCGCGGTGGCATCGGAGCTGGCAACGACACCGTCGAAATCATTACGCACCGTGGCCAGCAGGTCGATAAAACAGTTGGCTGTTCTGCCTGTGCCCACGCCAATGATGCTCTCCTGGTCCATGTGGGGCTTGATGTAGTCGAGCGCGGCTTGGGCGACGGCTTGTTTCAGTTCATCCTGATTCATGGTGGAGCTCCCTTTTCTGGCTGGAAAAAATACGTCAGGCCGACATTATAGCGCTTCCGGCCCCTCCGCTTATAGACGGAACCCGGCCAAAGTTTCTACACTGTTGGTTTTTTCGACGAAACCCCGAATCTGGCCAACACCTGGAACGCACCATGCCGCAACGTTATATCAAGAAAATCCTCGATGCCCGTGTTTACGATGTGGCCATCGAGACGCCGCTGACCGAGGCTAAAAGCCTCTCAAAGCGCTTTGGCAACACTATTCTGCTCAAGCGCGAAGATCTTCAGCCGGTGTTTTCTTTCAAGATTCGTGGCGCCTACAACTGCATCGCGCACCTGTCGGAAGAGCAGAAGGCCAAAGGCGTGATCTGTGCGTCCGCCGGCAACCACGCGCAAGGCGTTGCCCTGGGTGCAAAAAAGCTGGGTATAAAAGCAGTGATTGTGATGCCGCAGACCACACCGGAGATCAAGGTGCGGTCGGTTCGGGATCACGGTGCAAAAGTGATACTTAAAGGCGACGCCTTTGATGAGGCAGCAACTCACGCTCAGGAACTGATCGCCAAACACGGATACACCTACATCCCGCCCTACGATGATCCTGACGTGATCGCCGGGCAGGGCACCGTGGCCATGGAACTGATGTGGCAGTTTTCCAAACCGCTGCACGCCGTTTTTGTCTGCGTCGGCGGCGGTGGGTTAATCGCCGGTATGGCGGCCTACATCAAGTATCTGCGCCCGGAGGTGAAGGTGATTGGCGTTGAACCAGAAGATTCCAATTGTCTGCAAGCCGCCCTGGCCGCAGGCGAGCGGGTTATTCTGCCGGAAGTCGGGATCTTTGCGGATGGTGTGGCGGTTAAGCAGGTCGGTGCGTATCCCTGGGAAATCTGTAAAGACCACGTGGACGAGGTGATCACGGTGTCCACGGACGAGATCTGCGCCGCCATCAAGGACATCTTCGAAGATACCCGTTCGATTGCCGAACCGGCTGGTGCGCTGGGTGTTGCGGGTGCCAAGAAATACATCGAGCGTGAGAAAATTGAAGGTGAGAACCTGGCAGTAACCCTCAGTGGCGCCAACATGAACTTCGATCGCCTGCGTTACATCTCTGAACGCACGGAAGTGGGCGAGAAGCGCGAGGCGATTCTGGCCGTCACCATCCCGGAAAAGCCTGGCGCGTTCAAAACGTTCATCAATGCCCTGCACAAGCGCAGCCTCACCGAATTCAACTACCGGTACGCGGATGCCTCGCAGGCCACAATTTTTGTGGGTATCCAGATCCAGGCGGGCGGCCTTGGCCGTGATGAACTGGTTCAGGACCTCCGGGAGAGCGGCTACGGCGTTGTGGATCTGACTGACAGTGACATGGCCAAGCAGCATATCCGCCATATGGTGGGTGGCCACGCGCCCAGCATCACCAATGAGAAAGTATTCCAGTTCGAGTTCCCGGAACGTCCCGGCGCCTTGCTGAAATTCCTGATGTCCATGGGTACGCGGTGGAACATTTCCATGTTCCATTACCGCAACCATGGCGCCGCATACAGCCGGGTTCTCCTGGGGGCTCAGGTCAACGACGACGAAGTCCGTGACTTCGAAGCCATGCTCGACAAAATCGGCTTCCGTTATGAAAACATGACGGACAACGCGGCCTATCAGTTGTTCCTTGGGGCGGGTAATACAGGCACCTCAGAGGCCTGATAAGTGCTTGGCCGTGCCATCCTTTCAAAACTGTGCGGAGCCATGGATGGCGTAGCCCAAGCGCCACATGGATGTGCTTGAGCGTGTTTTGAAAGGATGGTGCGGCCAAGCGCCCGCTCCAGCCGGGCGCCTACTCCCCAGCTAAAATGATGGAATATAACAACCTGACTTAAATTACCGAAGTTTAATTTGTCAAAAATTGCAAAAATGAAGTTGCGTGATACTCTTTAACCTAATTATTGAAAGCATTAACATCCCACTGATTTCGATCATTTTTACCGTTTAAAGGCGCCGGAGACTGTTGCCATGAATCGCAAGCCAGACACCATTCGTGCGATTATGCTGATATTCATGGTTGGTTTGATTATTACCGGCTTTACATCGCTCAGGGCGCCTGAAGACGGTATGTCCGCCGCCGCCAGTGCCTACGTAAGTAAGACCCCGTCAACCTCTGGCGTCCGGAACTGACCGCTTACCTCCCGGACCGCTGTTCTCAGCCCGTTTTTTTACCCGCTCTGCTTATCCAATGCCGCCTCTTGTCGGTCACAACGCTGTGCAGCGGCACATCCCAGGGTTCCACTGGCAACGCCGACACTTGCTGGCAGTCGTGAGCGAGCCCTATCAGCTTGGGGGCCAGTCGGGGCCTGATTCTCGTAAAGGCAAACGTCCGGTCGTAAAACCCGCCTCCCATGCCAAGCCTGCCGCCGGCTTCATCGAATCCCACCAGCGGGAATAACACGGCGTCCATTGCCCAGGGCGGTCGACTGAGTCCGTTACTGAAGGATGGCTCCGGTATTCCGAATCGATTGGGCGTCAGGTGCGTGTTGTCCGAAAAGGGAGCAAACACCAGGCGGCCACGATGGATGGGGTGCAGAACCGGAAGATAAAATGTTACGCCCCGTCGGTGCGCAACCTCAACGTATGGGAAAGGATCAATCTCACCATCGTTTGGCAGGTAAACCGCGATGTGCCTGGATCGTGACAAATCCGGGTGAGTCAGTAGGTTGATCGCAAGGTTATCAGCCGCTGCCTGCTGCTCCTGGTAACTGAGGGAGCGTCGTTTTTTTCGGAGGCTGGAACGTAAGGCTGACTTGGACTGGAGTGTGTCAAAAGGCTGGGAGGAACTGGCCGTAGACAAAATAAAGCTTCCCGGGCTGCCGTTATCAGATGTGGCCCTTGAACCCAAAGTTCAAGGTCGGTGGCCGCTGTGACATATTAGGCTTTCCCCAGAAGGGGACGTGCTCACAATGCCCTAGAGTAGCCACCTGGGTAATACGCATCGGCTCGAGGACGAATCCGACCAGCGAACAGCCCAGGAAGTGACTCTGATTATACGGGTAGTTCGGGGGTCGATTGCAAGACTTGTTGCTGGTGACTTTCGTAACCATTTTTAGTCAGCGGCCGGAGGCGTCACCCAGGGCGTTTTCGAGCTTTTCATCCATGGCGTTGAGAATGCTACTGGCGGCGTTAGACATGGTGTCCCGCTCCAACATATCGTGGGTGATGTTCAGGGCTGCCATAACGGCAATGCGCTCGGTTCCGAACACTTTTCCGCTGGAGCGGATCTCGCGCATTTTGGCGTCCAGGTGTCTGGCGGCCTGCAATAGCGCGTCCCGTGCTTCGTCGGGGCAGGCGACCAGGTAGTCCTTGTCCAGAATCTTCACTTCAACGGTTGTCGGCTTCTCTGCCATCAGTGGTGCTCCAGGGATCTCAGGCGTCCGATCATGGCTTCAATCTTGTTCTTGGCAAGGTCGTTTTTGTGCATAAGCTGCGATCGCTCGCGGTTCCAGTCTTCCTGAAGTTGCCGCAGCATCGCGTTGTCGCGCTCTAGTTTGCCACAGCGTTCGATCAGCCTGTCCAGCTTGTCTGCCAATGCCTGTAGTTCAGACTGTTCCATGAGTCGCTCAACACCTGAATGAAATAAGTGAACTAACTATAAGTGTGGACTGCAAGTTGGTCAATTTACAGCGTGTTCTGGAAAGACCTGTCCGCTTACTCTGAGGCTAGAGGCCAGACCTATCAGTGCGGGTCAGCGTGGCTCAGCCCCTGTTTGCGGCTGCCCTGCCAGGCGCGAAGAGCGGGAATCAGGCTGACAAGCACTGCCGCGACCGGAACGGCCGCGATCACCAGCCACTCGGTGCTGTTCAGTGGCCTGAGGCTGACCTGTACGCCCCAGGTTTCCAGCAGCCAGGGGCTGAGCCCGGCAATGGCAGCGGCCCCGGCCCCCAGGGCAAGAACGCAGGCGATGATCGCCAGCACCACGCATTCTATTACGTGAAGCAGGGCGATCAGCAGTGGCGAGGCCCCGGCGGCCCGCAGAATGGCCACTTCCTGCCGGCGTTGTACCTGCAGGGTCAGCAGCACAGCCGCCAGGCCGATCAGGCTGGTCACTACCACAAAACCGGTAATGCCCAGCAGGGCCTTTTCAAACTGCCCCATGATCCGCCACAGCTCGCTGAGAGCGACGCCGGGCAATATGGCCGACAGTGGCTCGCCGGAATACTGGTTAATATCCCGCTGGATCTGAAAGGTTTGTATTTTACGGTCCACGCCCACCAGCACGGCCGTAATCGCGTCAGGGGTCAGATCCCGCTGCCGGGCCTGGTCGGGCGTAACGGTGCGGCCGGGTATGGCAACGCCGGATTGCCAGCCGATGTGGATGGCCTCCAGGCCTTGAAGACTGACATAAACCGCCTGATCTATGGGTGTGCCGGTGGGGGCGAGTATTCCGGAGACTTTAAAGGGCAGGTCTTTGTGATTGGAAAAGCTGGTGCGCCCGCCGCCATGGGACAGGGTAATGTTGTCCCCGACCTTGTGCTGATGCAGGCGGGCCACTTCGGCGCCCAGCACCACTTCAAAAATATCGCTAAACCAGACACCGGCGCTCAGCTCCGGTCTCTGATCCTGACCGTAGCGGAAAAATTCAGGGTATTGCTCGCTGGTGCCGACCACCCGGTGACCCCGGTAACTGTCGCCCAGGGAAATGGGCACCATCCAGCCGATGCGTGGGTCGTCCTGCAACTGTTGATAGGTTTGCCAGCGAATGTTGTTGGTGGCGTTACCGATATGAAAAACCGTGTAAAGCATCAGGTTCAGCTGGCCGCTGCGGGCACCCACGATCAGGTCGGTGCCGGAAATCGTGCTGGTAAAAGACTGCTTCACTTCGGTGCGGAGATACTGAATGCCCAATAGCAGCGTGATGCTCAGCATCAGTGTGAGTGTGACCAGGGCCAGCACGTTGCGCCGGTGCCACAGGCTGGCGGTGGCCAGTGAAAAAGCCAGGCGCAGATTCATGGGGTTTCCTTCAGAGCGATTTGGTGATCAAAGCGCCCCGCAAGGCTTTGATCGTGGCTGACAAAAACCACGGAGGATTGCTGCTTCGCGGCCAGTTGCAGCAGCAGTTCGATAAACCGGTCCCGGTTATCCGTGTCCAGGGCGGATGTGGGTTCGTCTGCCAGAATCAGCTCCGGCGTTCCGATCAGTGCTCGCGCTGCGGCGACCCGCTGTTGCTGGCCGACGCTCAACCGGGTAACCGGGCGCCGCCAGTGGTTATCGGCAATGCCCAGCGCGCTTAACAGGAAAGTCGCCTCTGCCGTGGCGGTGGGCAGCGCGCGGGCGCGACGTTTCTGCGACAGCCTGCAGGGCAGCAGCACGTTGTCGAGGGGGTTCAGGTAGGGCACCAGGTTGAACTGTTGAAAAATAACGCCCATGTGATCCGCCCGGAACCGGTCCCGCTGGCCACCGGTCAGGCTGGCAAGGTCGGTATCCAGCACCTGCACCGAGCCAGCGCTCGGGACTATTAACCCGCCAATCAGGCTCATCAGCGTACTCTTGCCACTGCCACTGGGGCCTTGAAGGAACAGGTGTTCACCGGTGGGAAGGGCAATGTCCGGATAGCCCAGCGGCGGGTGCTGCTTATCCCACCGAAAGGTCAGGTTGCGGATGTCGAGCGTTTTGCTGGCGGGCCGGGAACCATCCGCTGTCGAGTCTGTCTTGCTGGTCATGTCGGGTGTCTGTTATCCGGTGTATGATTGTCGTGTTGGAAACGCATTGGTTTACCCAAAGAAGCCGTCGGTTTTATGTTGCAGCAAAGAGAGTCTCACATGCGATCTTTTTCATTTGCCTTCGTGGCGGGCGCGAGCCTGCTTTTCGCACTTTGTCTCCCCGGCTTTGCCAGTGCCGAGGAGCTGAAGGAGATCGACTGGCTGGAGCTGATGCCGGAAGAAGATCTCTATCTGCTCGAGAATATGCCCGAAGTAGAACACCAGGGCGACGGCCCGGCGGCTCTGCCCGATGAAATCATGACCGGCCGCGTAGTGCCGGAGATGGGTGGCAAGTCCGGCCGCATTCCCGGATTCGTGGTGCCGCTGAAAACCACCGAGGACATGCGCATTCTCGAGTTCTTCCTCGTGCCTTACTACGGCGCCTGTATCCACGTGCCGCCACCGCCGCCGAACCAGATCATTCACGTCAAGTACAAGAAAGGCTTCAGACTGGAAGCGTTGTACGACCCGGTGTGGATTGAGGGTACGCTGGAAATCGAGAGAACGGAAAACGATGTCGCTTCATCGTCTTACTCGATTGTCGCGGCAGACGTCACGCCCTATGAACAGGAATCCTACTATTGAGAGCCTTTGCCCCAGGGCGGTGCCGGATTATTCGCTCAGCGTGAAACTCGGGCTTGACGGGGTTATCAGAGTGCTGCCCTGACCGGTCGGGTCGACCCATTCAATCGTCAACTCCTGAAGCTCCGGGAAGCGCCCGGGCAGTGGCGATGTAAAGATCTCACCGGTGCCCATTCCCTTGCATGTCAGTTGCTGGGCTACCTCGTAATCCCGATGACTCGCCTCGTCATCGCGTTTTTCTCCAGAGTGGTGTTCATCATCCGAATGGTGTTCTTCATCATGGTGGTTCTCGTCATGATGACTATGCTCATCGTGTGACTCTGTTTCGCCACCGAGCTCAACGGTGGCGGCCGTAACGCTGCAGGCGCCGGTGTCTGTATTGATCAGCGGCGTCGTTTCCAGCCAGTGATTGATGTCAGCCAATCGTTTTTTCTCATCCCCGGTGCGGGCCTGGTGTTCGAATCCGGCCAGGTTGTAGGCGGGTGATGTAAACAGCAGGTCTATCTGGCTGTTTTCCAGAGCCATTTGCAGCTGTGCCTGACCATGTTCATGGGCGCCGAGGTTGTCGGCGGCGAGTGTAGCCGTCGGTAGGGCACAGGTTGCGATCAGGCAGCCAAAAATCCGGAACGAATGCGAGCGTTTAATGTGCGGGTGTTTGATGGTTTTTCTCTGAATCAGCATGGTTCAATGATCTCATTTTGTTATGTTATAACATAATGCGCTTTTTTGGTGTCAGGAATCAACAGGCGAGTGTCTTAAACAGGGCTGAATGCTAGGATAGGCGTTCATCCATAGATACAGGAACGTCCCGTTTCATGTCCGAAACCGACCTTTCCAGTTCACAGGCGGTTGCCTTTGAGCAATGGGCCAATGTTTTTACCGCACACCAGGCGTTCAGCCATCCTTCAGAGCTTCATGGCGCTCTTTGTGGTCGCCTGGCTGCCGGTGCTCGTATGCAGGAAGGTGACTGGCTTGCGATGGTCTGTGAGCACATGGGACTGCCCGCGACCGGCGCGGAGGATTCCGCAGTGCTGCACCAATTCATGGTTGCCGCCTACGACGAGACGGTGGAACGGCTCAAGTCCGCAGATATGAGTTTCCGTCCGCTGTTGCCGGACGACGATTATGCCATTGAGCAGCGGCTTGAGGCGCTGATCGCCTGGGTCCGGGGGTTTCTTGAGGGCATGGCACTGTCTGCCGGCGAGTCACTGGGGCAGGCGCCGGATGAAATCCGCGAACTGATTGAGGATCTGGTGGCCATCAGCCAGCTGTCCGATGAAGAAGAGCAGGGCGACGAGAGTGAGCATCAGTTGATGGAAATCATTGAATATGTGCGATTGGGGGCGTTATCGGTGTTTACCGAATTCAATCCGCCCGAAAAGCCGAAAAAGGCTGCGCCAACCCTGCACTGACTCTGCATCGACTTTGTATTGACTTAGTATTAAGTGCGACAAGACGCGAGAGACACTATGGCTCCAATGATACCCGTAAAGGAATTCAGTGACCGCAGGCGCCGGTTGATGGAACGTATGGCACCCGAAAGCATCGCAATTCTGCCTGCCGCGCCGGAGCGTGTGCGCAACCGCGACGTGCTCCATCCGTTCCGGCAGGACAGCGACTTCCATTACCTCACCGGTTTTGGTGAGCCCGAGGCGGTACTGGTGCTTATTCCCGGCCGTGAACATGGGGAGTCCGTGCTGTTCTGCCGGGAGCGAAACCCGGAAAAAGAGCTGTGGGACGGTTTTCTGGCAGGGCAGGACGGCGCCATCGAAACCTACGGTCTGGACGACGCGTTTCCGATTGCCGATATCGACGACATCCTGCCGGGCATGATTGAAGGCCGCAGCCGGGTCTATTATCCGCTGGGCAAAGACCAGGGGTTTGATGTCCGGGTAATGGACTGGGTCAAGCTTATCCGCAGCAAGGTGCGCTCTGGTGCCCATCCGCCCGGCGAATTTGTGGCGCTGGAACATCTGCTGCACGATTTGCGGCTTTACAAGAGCGCCGCCGAAATCAAGGTGATGGCCAAAGCCGGGGAAATCAGTTGTGAAGCTCACAAGCGTGCGATGAAGCGGGCGCGCAGAGTGGAATTCGAATACAGCCTGGAAGCCGAGCTGATCCACACTTTTATGGAAAACGGCGCCCGGTCGACGGCCTATCCATCGATTGTGGGCGGCGGCGCAAACGGCTGCATTCTGCACTACATCGAAAACAGCGCGCCGCTGAAAGCGGGCGACCTGGTGCTGATTGATGCGGGGTGCGAGTACGAGTGTTACGCCTCGGACATTACCCGCACCTTCCCGGTCAGCGGTAAGTTCAGTCCGGAACAGAAAGCGCTCTACGAAGTGGTTCTGTCCGCCCAGTATGCCGCCATTGATGCCGTTCACCCGGACAACCACTGGGATCATCCCCATCAGGCGGCGCTGCGGGTGCTGACCCAGGGGCTGATTGATCTGGGCTTGTTAAGCGGGACACTGGAAGACGCTCTGGAACAGCAGGCTTACCGCCCGTTCTTTATGCACCGGACCGGCCACTGGCTGGGTATGGATGTACACGACGTGGGCGACTACAAAATCGGCGACGCCTGGCGCCAGCTAGAGCCGGGTATGGCGTTAACCGTAGAACCCGGCCTTTATATCGCGCCTGACAACACCGATGTCGACGAGAAATGGCGGGGCATCGGCATTCGTATTGAAGATGACGTTGTGGTCACTAAAGATGGCTGTCGGGTTCTGACCGAGGCGGTGCCCAAGACCATTCCGGACATTGAAGCGCTGATGGCGGGCTGACGGAACGATGATGAACACCAGCCACGATACCGATATTGTGATTGCCGGTGGCGGCCTGGCCGGAGCCACCCTGGCGCTGGCGCTGGCCCGTTGCGTTCCCGAATTGCGGGTAACGGTGGTCGAGTCGTTTCCGCTGTCCGTGGAGGCAGTGCCGGAATCCTATCAGCCCAGTTACGACGCCCGATCCACCGCGCTGGCCTGGGGCTCCCGCTTGATTTTCGAACAGCTTGGCCTGTGGTCGCGCCTGTCAGAACACGCTATGCCCATCCGGCATATTCACGTGTCCGACCGGGGCCATTTCGGTGCTACTCGTCTTCACGCTAAGGATCATCAGCAGGAAGCTCTGGGCTATGTGGCAGACAACCGCTGGATGGGCCTGTGCCTGATGCGGGAGCTGTTTGAAACCGGCGTGAACTGGGACGCACCAGCGGCCGTGACCGATATGCAGCCGCTGGAAGACGGCGTAAAGGTGATGCTGGGCGAGGGCGATCAGACCCGATCCTTGACGGCCCAGTGCCTGGTGATTGCTGACGGAGGGCGCTCCGGCCTGCGGGAAAAACTCGGGTTCCGGGTGAACGAGCAGGCCTATGGTCAGCATGCACTGATTGCCAATGTGTCTACTTCTGAAAGCCATGGCCACACCGCCTACGAACGATTCACCGATGCCGGGCCCATGGCGCTTTTACCTCATGGCTCTGTGGGCCAGGCAGAAACGACCTCAGCGCTGGTCTGGACGCTCGACGGTGACACCCTGGACGACCTTCTTGCCCAGAATGAGGCAGAGCGGTGCCGCCGGTTGCAGGCACGGTTTGGCTGGCGGCTGGGGCGTTTTACCCGTATTGGCGAATGCAGTCATTACCCCCTGACCCTTCAGACAGTGGACGAATCGGTTCGCCCCGGTGCTGTCCTGGTGGGTAACGCGGCCCATACCTTGCACCCCGTGGCCGGACAGGGCTTCAACCTTGCACTGCGCGGACTGATGGCTCTGGTGGAACAATTCCGGCGGGCCGTGTCAGAAGGCCAGTCGCCGGGGAGCCTGACGGTACTGAACCGTTACCAGGCCCGGCACCGGCAGGACTGGAAGCAGACGGCGCAGTTCTCTGATTCGTTAATTGGAATCTTCGGTCAGTCCACGCCTGCCGTTGCCGCTGCCCGGGATATAGGTCTGACCGGTCTGGATCTGCTGCCGGGCGCCAAGCGATGGTTCGGGCGGCGTGCCATGGGGCTGGGCGGCCGTCGCCCTGATATCTCGCCTGCGGGCCGTGCTGCCGGGGAATCTTTAGGCAATGATTAATTCGGCGGATTTCGACATCCTTGTGGTTGGCGGCGGTATGATCGGCTCGGCGGCGGCGCTGGGGCTGTCCCGGCAGGGCTGGCGTGTGGGGCTGGTGGAAAGTCAGGCCCTTGACTCCCTGGTCACCGACATTCACCCGGCCACCGCCGTTGATGACTTCGAACCCAGGGTCAGTGCCCTGTCTCTGGCCAGCCAGCGGCTTCTGGATCAGCTTGGGGTCTGGGCCGGGGTGCGCCAAAGCCGCCATTGCCCCTATCAGGCCATGACGGTCTGGGATGGCGACGGCACCGGCCGGGTTCACTTTGAGGCAGCCGAGCTGCAGTCGGAATCCCTGGGCACGATTGTCGAGAACCGGGCCGTGGTAAAAGCCCTGTTTCAGGAAATCCTCGACAGTTCCGTTGAGTTGATCGATGGCGTTAACGTATCGGGCTGGTGGCAAGACGCTGATCTGAGCGGTGTCCGCCTCGACGACGGGCGTTCACTGGGCGCCTCGTTGGTCATCGCCGCTGATGGCCCCAATTCCCGATTGCGACAGTGGGCAGGATTACCCACGCGGGAATGGGATTACGACCAACAGGCAATCGTCTGTACGGTCCGGACGGCCCAGAGCCACCGTTCAACGGCCTGGCAGCGGTTTTCCCAGACCGGGCCGCTGGCGTTTCTGCCGCTCCTCAACGAGCAGGGCGACCCCCATTTTTGCTCTATTGTGTGGTCCCAGGATACCGGCGAAGCCCGGCGGCTGATGGCGCTGGACGATGCGGCCTTTGCCGCGGAGCTGGAGACTGCCATTGAGCGCGAGCTGGGAGCGGTGGAAGCGGTGTCCACACGCTTTGCTTTTCCACTGCGCCAGCGCCATGCCAAGGATTATGTTGCCAACGGCATTGTCCTGGTGGGTGATGCGGCCCACAGTATTCATCCCCTGGCCGGGCAAGGTGCCAATCTTGGCTATTCCGATGTCCGGGTTCTGCTGGAAGAGCTGTCCCGCTCAAAGTCGGCGCGGCTCAGCCCGGCAGACGCTACCGTGCTGGCCCGCTATCAGCGTCGCCGCAAAGGCGAGAATCTGTCGATGATGGCCGCCATGGAAGGGTTCAAACAGTTATTTGGCCGTGACGAACTGCCGGTGCGATGGTTGCGAAACACAGGGCTGCGATGGTTCAACAGGCTTGGCCCGATCAAACACAGCATTGCGGCACGGGCGATGGGATTGAATCGCTGAGCCGATTCGCAGTCACCCTCTCCCTCTGTCGACCGCTCTCTGTCGACTTCTCTCTGTCGACTTCTCTACCACTGAAAAGGACAAAGTAATGGCAGGAAGCAGCCTTCTGATTCTGATCGACGACATCGCCACGGTTCTGGACGATGTGGCCCTGATGACGAAAGCCGCCACCAAGAAAACGGCGGGCGTGCTGGGCGATGATCTGGCGCTTAACGCCGAACAGGTCACTGGCGTTAAACCAGCGCGAGAGCTGCCGGTGGTCTGGGCCGTGGCGAAGGGCTCAATGATCAACAAGGCGATTCTGGTGCCTGCGGCACTGGCAATCAGTTTCTTCATTCCCTGGCTGGTGACACCTCTGCTGATGCTGGGTGGCGGGTTTCTCTGTTTTGAAGGCTTCGAAAAGCTGGTCCATAAATTCCTTCACCGGGAGGAAGACAAGCAACATAAGAATAAACTGCGTGAAGCCCTGAAGGATCCGGAGGCTGATCTCAGGACGGTTGAAAAAGACAAGATTAAAGGCGCGATACGGACCGATTTTATCCTCTCGGCAGAAATTATTGCGATTACTCTGGGCATTGTCGCAACCCAGGCGATTACCGTGCAGGCACTGGTTCTAACCGTGGTTGCCGTGATGGTCACTGTGGTTGTTTATGGCCTGGTGGCCGGAATTGTGAAGCTGGACGACGCGGGCCTCTACCTCTCCCAGCAGGCCAGTGCTTCCGCGCGGAAGCTGGGCGAAGGCATTGTCTGGGTGGCGCCCTACCTGATGAGAGGGCTGTCCATACTGGGCACCATCGCCATGTTTTTGGTGGGCGGTGGCATTCTTGCTCACGGAGTTCCGCCAGTGTATGAGGCAATCAATCAGCTTGCCGGGAACATGGGGGGTATTGCCGGTGCTCTGGCACCAACCGTGGCCAATGGGTTAATTGGCTTGTTGGCCGGGGCCATACTGGTAGCCATCCTAACGCCGCTGACCAAGCTATGGCAGGCGCGTAAGGCCAGCGCTTAAGTTGCCAGGAAGAATTATAAACAACCATCGAACAGGCGGGATATCAGCACGGGCACAGCGGTTTCCACCCGCAGAATCCGCTGACCCAGGTGAACAGCCTGGCATCCTGCCGCTTCCAGTTTTTCCACTTCATAGGGAATAAAGCCGCCTTCCGGTCCGATGCACAACACCGTTGGTGCGTTCAGATGAGTGGGGCAGGGGGTACTGGTGCCGGGATGGGCCACCAGGGCTGTGCGGCTCCCGATCAGCCCGGGCAGTTCGTCTTCCACGAACGGTTTGAAGCGCTGACGAAGGTGAACCTGCGGCAGCACCGTATCCATGGCCTGTTCCAGCCCCAGAATCATGTTCTCGGTCAGGGCGTCGTCACTCAGCCAGGGCGTTTGCCAGAAGCTTTTTTCCACTTTCCAGGAATTCAGCAACCAGAGGTCTTTCACGCCCAGAGCCGTGGCGGTTTGCAGCACCCGGCGGAACATTTTTGGCCGCGGCATGGCTATTATCAGCGTCAGCGGCAGTGCTTTCGGGGGTGGGGAGTCAAGGGTGACGGCCAGCTCCGCCTCATCGTCGGTCAACCGGATAATTTCGCCGATACCCATCTTGCCATTCACCTGGCCGACCGGAATCCGGTCACCCTCGGTGGCTTTCAGCACCGTCGCCAGGTGGGCCCGGCGCCGGCCCTTCAGCAGGGCCCGATCGGGCGCGGTAAAGTCGGTTTCAAACAGCAGTGCCAGATTCATGGCGAAGACGATCTCAAGGTTCGGGCGTTGCGTCTTCAGCGTCAGCCTTGTCGCGCTGTGCAAGGCGGCCGAAAAGGATGCCCAGCTCAAATAGCAGCCACATGGGTAGCGCAAGCAGGGTCTGGGAAATAATGTCTGGCGGTGTCAGCAACATGCCAATCACGAAGCAGCCCACGACAATATAGGGGCGTTTTGCGGCCAGGTCGGCCGGAGTGGTGGCCCCGGTCAGAATCAGCAGAATGGTCGCGATGGGGATTTCGAAGGCCACGCCGAAGGCAAAGAACATTTTCAGAACAAAATTGAGATAGCTGCTGATGTCGGGCAGTTCCACGATGCCCTCTGGTCCGATGGCGGTAAAAAAGCCGAACACCAGAGGGAAGACCACGTAGTAAGCAAAGGCCGCACCGAGATAAAAAAGAATGATGGAGGAAAAAAGCAGCGGGAAGGCCAGTTTCTTTTCGTGGGCATAGAGGCCTGGCGCGATAAAGCTCCAGAGCTGGTAGAGAATAACGGGAATGGCCACAAACACTGCCAATACCAGCGCCAGTTTGAGTGGTGCGAAAAAGGGCGAGGTGATGTCGGTTGCGATCATGGTCTGCCCTACAGGTAGTAAGGCTCTGAGGGGTTCCGACACCCACAGGTACAGCTCGTTGGCAAAGGGATAGATGGCGGCAAAACAGATCACCACCGCCAACACCATTTTCAGCAGACGATTGCGCAGCTCCAGCAGATGCGCGATCAGGGGCATCTCCTGCTGTGAATTGGTATCTGGTTGCTGGGTCTGGCCGTCAGGTTGGCTGGTCATGAACGGTTATCCGACGATCGGTCCTGAGTTTGAGAGGTTTTATCAGGGGGCTGAGTGCTTTGTGATGCGGTCTGATCCTCTTGGTCAGCGTCCATCGAGGAATGACCGGAACCATTGGCCGAAGACGGGTCTTCATCCGCTTCGTAATCGTCAGCGGGGTCGGAGAGTGCAGGTTCTGTCTCTGCTTCCGCTTCCGATGTGCTTGTTTTTACCCGCCGGGTGGCAGGGGCTGGCCGGTAGCTTGGTGTTTTGTCATCCGCCAGGACCATGTGTTCGTATTTTTTGGCCTCGTCGAGTGCGCCCTTGACCGATTTCTGGACGTCCTCCAGGCCGATGTCGCCGGCCTTCCGCAGTTCTTTCCGGATCTCGTCTGCCTTCAGCTGGCTATCCAGCTCTGACGAAAACTGACTGACCATTCGACGTGCCTTTCCGACCCACCGGCCAGCCGCCCTGGCAGCAGTAGGCAGCCGCTCGGGACCAAGCACAATAAGTGCGATAACACCGCAGATCAGCAGTTCGACAAAGCCGATATCAAACATTCAGCCCGTCTCAGCTATGGGTTTTATCCCGGGGTGTTTCTTTGGCTTGTGAGGCCTGTGAGGCCTGGGTGGTGTCTTCTGTCTTGGCGTCGATGACATCGGAATCTTCTTCCTTTTTGTCATCGTCACCCATGGATTTTTTAAACCCGCGAATGGCACCACCCAGATCACCGCCGATGTTGCGGAGTTTTTTGGTTCCGAACAACAGGATGACAATGCCAAGAACAATCAGAAGTTGCCAGATACTGATACCCATGTCGGGATCCTTACGTTACGTGTCTAATGTATCAAGTGTACGCTAATTCAGGACCGATCCGGAAACCGGGTTACGGTTCGCGATTAACGGTTTCTGGACGCTTTTTCGTCCAGCCCGGACAGGTCAAAGCGGTTGGCCAGTTCGTTCAGGACATCGTCAGGCCCCAGGCCCAGCCGCGACAGCATCACCATGCTGTGGAACCAGAGGTCAGCGGTTTCGCTGATCAGTTCCCGGGTTTCGCCGCTGTGTTCGGCGTCTTTGGCTGCCAGCAGGGTCTCGGTACATTCTTCACCGACCTTTTCCAGAATCTTGTTCAGGCCTTTCTGGTGCAGGCTGGCGACGTAGGATGAACCCGGGTCCGCCTCTTTCCGTGCTTCCAGCACCTTGGCCAACTGTTGCAGAATGTCACTCATTTTGCTGTCCATCTGACTTGCTGTGTGTTTTGCCGTAAATCTCGTCGGGGTCTTTCAATACGGGGTCTACGCTCTGCCACTGGCCGTTCTCCAGCTTCCGGTAAAAGCAGCTTCGCCGACCGGTATGACAGGCCATGCCGCCCTTCTGTTCTACTTTGAGCAGAATTACGTCTTCGTCGCAATCAAGCCGGATCTCGGACACGATTTGCTGGTGCCCGGAGGTTTCACCTTTGCGCCAGAGTTTCCCCCGCGACCGGGACCAGTAAACCGCCTGGCCTTCCTCCGCCGTCAGCTTCAGCGACTCGGCGTTCATCCATGCCATCATCAGAATATCACCGGATGTGACGTCCTGGGCGATGGCAGGCACCAGGCCGTCGTCGCTCCAGCGGATGTCTTTGAGCCAGTCAGGCAGTGCTACTGTAGCGTTGGTATCTTGCATTTTTGTGACATCCATTAGTGTTTGCGCCCGATGCCGGCCACCAGCCAGGCAGCCCCCGCCAGCAATGCCCAGCCGTGGGCGGGCAGAGACTGCGCCAGGCGGGCCAGGTCGTGGTCAATGCTTAGCCAGGCAATGCCCACCAGCGCCAGTGCGACAATGCTCCGGCGCCATCGCCGGTCTGCACGGGCGAGGCTTTTACGCTGTAGTTCGATGACCTGACGGCTGGCACTGTCGCTGGGGCCGGAATGGCGTAGCTGCGTCAGGGCATCGTGAACCAGTTGTGGCATTTCCGGCGACTGTTCAATCCAGTCTGGCAAGTGGGATTTCAATGATTTTAGCAGGCCGGCGGGGCCAACGCGCCCGCGCATCCAGTTTTCCAGGAAAGGCTGGGCCGTGCTCCACAGGTCCAGATCCGGGTAAAGCTGGCGGCCAAGGCCCTCCACATTCAGCAGGGTTTTCTGCAGCAACACCAGCTGTGGCTGAACTTCCATATTGAAGCGCCGGGCGGTCTGAAACAGGCCCAGCAGGAAGTGACCGAAGGAGATGTCTTTCAGCGGCTTTTCAAATATCGGCTCGCAGACGGTGCGAATCGCGGCCTCGAATTCGTTGACCCGGGTATCCGACGGAACCCAGCCGGACTGGATATGAAGTTCCGCTACCTGCCGGTAATCACGCCGGAAAAACGCCAAAAGGTTTCGCGCCAGATAGCTCTGGTCGTCCGGCGCCAGTGTGCCGACAATGCCGAAATCAATGGCGATGTACTTGGGATCTGCGGGGTTCGACACATCTACAAAAATATTGCCCGGGTGCATATCCGCGTGGAAGAAACTGTCCCGGAACACCTGGGTGAAAAAGATTTCCACGCCCTTTTCGGCCAGCACCTTCAGGTTGACGCCGGCCTCCCGTAGGGCGGGTACGTCGGCAATCGGAATGCCGTGAATGCGCTCCATCACCAATACGGATTTGGTCGTGTAGTCCCAGTCAATATAGGGAATGTAGATCAGTGAAGAGTTGTCGAAATTGCGCCGGAGCTGGCTGGCATTGGCCGCTTCCCGCTTCAGGTTCAGCTCGTCATGGATGGTGGCGTCGTAGTCGGCAACCACTTCTCTGGGATGCAGTCGGGGGCCCTCGGACCAGTAACGCTCCAGCAGTGTGGCCATCAAATACATCAGGGACAGATCCTGATTGATGACCCGCTCAATGCCCGGTCGGATCACCTTCACTACCACCTCGCGACCGTCCCGAAGGGTTGCCGCGTGAACCTGCGCAACAGACGCCGAGGCCATGGGTTCCCGGGAAAAACTGGCAAACAGCTCGTCGACGCTGGCGCCGAGTGAACGCTCGATAATGGCCTGTGCCTCAGCTCCGGGGAAGGGCGGTACCCGGTCCTGAAGGTGCTTCAGCGACCCTGCCATGTCATCAGGCAGCAGGTCACGGCGGGTAGACAGAATCTGACCGAATTTGACGAAGACGGGTCCCAGCTCTTCCAGGGCCATACGGAGCTGGTCGCCCCGATTCAGTTTGGGTTTCGGGAACAGGTGCCAGGGCGCCAGAATGAACAGTATCTTCAGGGGAACCGGTAATTCTTTAAGCGGCAGAAAGGTGTCCAGCCGGTAGCGGCAGAATACCCAGATGATGCGAAAAAGCCGTTGCAGTCGCGTCACGATGACTCCGGTCCGGGTTTGTCGGCGGCGGGATCAATGTGCCGAATGCGGGCGTCTATACGCTCAACCCTCAGGCTTAGCTGATCAATATCATCGAAGGTTGCTTCCAGTTCACGGCGCCCCGGCAGGCCCTGGCTTTCTTCGTGGATGTATTCTTCCACATTGGCATTCAGGGACCGGAAGGCCTGACGGCTCCATTTCACGGCGCCGCGCAGCCGCTGGCCCAGAAAGTGCGCGGGCACATCGCCCAGATACTCCGCCATGGCCGCTTCCCAGTCGGGATTGAGCTGGTCGATGGCACGCTGGAACTGGTGAGCCAGCGCCATATCACCGAGGACGCGTATGCGGCCTTCGCTGAAGACCTGATCGTCACCCGTGGCCAGGGCAGCGAACGCCATGGGTCGGCCCGCTAATTCAAGTGCCGGTGCCTCCGGTGGCTGGCTGACTATCTGAATGCGGTTGTCGGCCGGGATCAATGCCAGCGTCAGGTGGAGCGGCGCTTCCACCGTAAACTGAACCGGACCGGTCAGTGCTGCCATCAGGGTTTGCCTGCCCGCAGGATCCAGAGCCAGGGCACGATTGAGCCCCCGCTCCAGCACGGCGGTCAGGGCAGACATCAGCGTGGGCCCGGGAAACATCAGGGCTTGATTCCCACATGCAGGGCGACCACGCCGCCGGTCATGTTGAAGTACTTGCAGTTCACCAGACCAGCGGTTTCCATCATGCCCTTGAGTGTGTCCTGATCCGGGTGCATGCGGATGGACTCGGCCAGGTACTTGTAGCTGCTGGAATCACCGGCTATCAACTGGCCCATCAGCGGTAGGGCGTTAAAGGAGTATGCGTCGTAGGCCTTGCTCAGCAGCGGGTTGGTGGGCTTGGAGAACTCCAGCACCATCAACTTGCCACCCGGCTTCAGCACCCGTGCCATGTCGCGCAGGGCCTGATCTTTATCGGTGACGTTACGCAGACCGAACGCAATGCTGACGGCATTGAAACGGTTGTCGGGAAAGGGCAGATGTTCCGCGTCGGCCTGAACGTATTCGATGTTGCCCGCGTAGCCCCGGTCGACCAGCCTGCCGCGGCCCACCTGAAGCATGGACGCGTTGATGTCGGCAAGCACCACTTTGCCGGTTGGCCCCACCAGATCCGAAAACTTCATGGTGAGATCGCCGGTGCCACCGGCAATATCCAGCACCTGATGGCCTTTACGAACACCCGACAGCTCAATGGTGAAACGCTTCCAAAGGCGATGGATACCCATGGACATCAGGTCGTTCATCAGGTCGTATTTGGCCGCTACCGAGTGGAAAACATCGGCGACCTGGCTGGCCTTCTGGCTTTTCGGCACATTACGAAAGCCGAAATGGGTAACGTCGTCGGCGGAATCACCGGCCTGCTGGCTCGACGGTTGCTGCTCGCTCATGGCTGTGTCCTGTCGAAATCTGAGTCTGTATTCTAACGCCTGCCCGATTGTCTACAAGGGGATCGACAAGGGTGGCGACAAGTTTAATGGCACCTTACACTGTATTTCCCGTTTAATTCCCGGAGTAATCTGCTTCATGTCCGTTATCGACATCCATCGCGCGCATTCCCTCGACAAGTCCCACGCCCGCGAGGCGGCCGAAACACTGGCGAAGGATCTGTCCCGGCAGTTTGATGTGAATTATGAATGGGAGGGTGACCGGCTGCGGTTCAAGCGCAGTGGGATAAAAGGCAAGCTGGAAATTTCAGAGCAGGAACTGCACATTCATCTGGAGCTGGGGCTGATGCTGCGACCGTTCAAGTCGCGGATTGAGCAGGAAATTCACAGCCAGCTTGATCAGATCACCGGCGCCTGAACCCGTTCAAAGTGAATCCGGCAGCTGAAAAGGCTCGGGGTGGTGGTTCAGTATGTTGTCCAGAACCCGGGTTTCCCGCGCCACCAGCCGGTCGATCAGCGACTCAACATTGTCCATCTGCCTGAAGGCCGTGTATCCCCGGTGCAGAAAACTGTGTAGATCGGTCAGGTCCGCCATTTCTGCGGGCGCCCGGCTGATGGATAGCAACCATCCCAGCGTGCGGTTACGCACGTAGCGGTCAAGCTGGCGCCCCACCTCGGCGACCAGAGCAATCTGACGGTTTCGGTCGTCGCTGTGGTTGCTGGCCCTCAGCGCCTCGCAATAGGCTGTTTCGGTGAGTTCAGTGAGTGGCTCCCCCCGGACAGCCAGAATCTCTACAAGGTCCAGGTCCAGGCGCTGGGTAAGCAGATTCAGCTCCATCAAGCCCGCGAAAGTGTCCAACTGGTTTTCCGGCAGCCACTTCACCATTTTGGGAAATGCCCGGTCGATATTGTCGTCCCGTCGGGACACGCCAGTAGGGGCGTAGAGGTCGGTCAGCAGAAATTCCAGGCCCGTGTGGTAGCCCGGATGGGTGTAGAGGTCCCGATGCGTATCTTTCAGGCGCTCCGCCTGCCAGTGGGCGAGGCTGAAGGTGGAAGCCAACAGGCTATGGCCGGATTTATGCTGCCGGAAATCGTGATAGGCCAGCAGCGCCTGTTGCAGGCGGCGGGCGCAGGGCGTCGTGACGGGGGTGGCAACGAGGCGCTCACGATACATGCTGGCTCCACTAAGACGGCGCTGAAAGAGCGCGCTAGTGTAGCGGAGCTTGCCAGTTTATGCAGCCGTTCTAGCTCTGTGCGGCCAGGGGCAGAGCTTCAAAGCCGGGAATCCACTCTTTGCTGTCGAGCGTGATGAAGTGGCTGGGTGCTTCGGTTTCCACGATCCGCATGGTGGTTGGGCTCTTGCGGGCGCTGCTAAGCATGGCCGTGCGATCAAGAATCCGGTCTACCGCCGGAATCAGGAAGGTGCCGTAGCGCACGTTGTCGTAGACGGATTCGTCCGTGCGCTGCATCCATTCCATCAGGTTTTCGAGGTTTCTGACGATGGTCAGGTGATCCTGGGTTGCCGAAAACAGTTTTGACAGCAACTGTTTTTTGCGGGGGTTCATTTTCCCGAAGAAGGTCTGACCATAAGCGGATGACGGGGCGCTGTTGATCAGACGAATCAGCCACGGCCACATGCCATGACTGACCGGATCCAGCACCGCCTTGACCAGCGCCGACAGCTTGCCCTGGGGCAATACCGGTGCTTCCAGAATGATCTCGACATTCTCATAGAGATCCGGCCACTGTCTGGCGCCTTCAAGAATAACCGCACCGCCGCGGGAATGACCATGGAGTCTGATCTTGTCGGTGCTCGGCAAATTGGCCAGCGTCAGGTTCAGCAGGCAGGCATCGTATTCAATGGTGCCTTCCAGGTGTTTGATCGGCGCGTCCCAGTCTGGTGACTCCGGTGTCACACCGTTCACTGGAATGTGGTAATTGCTGCAGGTGAGGAGAATCAACTCAGTGGTAGGCGCGTCATAGGCCTGGGTGAAATAACAATGATTTTCCAGAAAGCCGTGCACACCGATGACGGTTTGTTCGGCGTCGCCGCTGTGGTTACGAACTGACACGGCGCCCGTTCCGACCCGATAGACACGTCCTGAAAACATTTCAGAGTAAGCGCTGTCGATGGGCTTGATCAGTTTACGTACATGACTTGCTTTCATGGTTTCTCCTTCCAGCACCGCCTGACTTGTTTTGTTGGTGTATGTCTTTGCTGGTTGTTTACTTTTTACCGCTTTTTGTCTGGCCCTATAGTGGCTCCATGTACTCTTTGTACGGCGATTCACGACCAATGGTCTGTGCGGTATACCGCTCTGGAGCCATCCAGGTAAATCTAAAGATCACTTTATGATTATACGGAGGCAAAATTACATCGGTGTAACGTTTTGTTACGGCGAGAGCGGGTAGCCAATTATGGAGCCTTCCTGGCTTGTCTGGCACAATGGCGAGTTACGCTTTCTTCTTCTCATCGTTCATTCGCACCATTTGGTCGGGGATACACAGGTTTGAGTCAAACGGAATCGCACCTCCTGTTGCCTGTGGACTCTGCCTGGCTTGCTCTGGAGCGGCCGGAGAACCCCATGACCATTACGGTCATGCTGCGAGTTGAAGATCTTACCGAAGCCCGGTTCCGGGAGTTCCTGCGAATTTACTGGATGGCCTGGGAGCGTTTCCGCTACATGCCGGTTCGCCGCGCCCCGGGCTGGTGGTGGGAGCAGGATCCGGTGTTTTCCCTGAATCATCACCTGGAAGTGGTGCCCGGCCATTTCGATGAGACTGCCCTGCAGTCGTGGGTCTCGGCCCGTCTCAATCAGCCGCTGCCTGATTACCGCCCACTCTGGAAATTCTGGCTGGTGCCGGATGCCGAGGGTGGCGCCGCGTTGCTGCTAAGAATTCACCACTGTTATGCCGATGGCCTGTCTTTGATGGGTGTGTTTGAGCGTCTGTGTCTGCCGTCACCTCAACAGGCGCCAGCGATTTACGGGGCAGCGGAACATGCCGACCTCAGTCGTTGGACCAACGCAGCCAGCGCCTGGCTGTCAGAACTGATTGCCTCCGAGGAAAATTCGCCGATGGGCGACCTTGCAGAGGCCTCTGTTCTGGGCAATACAGGCTCAGGGCAGGGCAACGCACTTGAACGCGCGGCCTGGAAAGGCGTAAAAATGGTCAATGAGCTCAGCCAGTTTCTCGTTGAACCCGAAGATACTCCCTCATCGCTCAAGCGCCCGCTGCTGGGGCGGCGACATTGCCGTTGGTCACCACCGACAAACCTGGACCGGTTTAGCCGTATCGCCGCTGCGACCGGCGTAAAAATCAATGACGTCCTGCTGAGCTGCGTAGCTTCTGCGGTCCGTACTCATCTGGCAGCAGATGGCACCGAGCTGGATGAGGCCGTTTTGCACGCCGCCGTGCCGGTGGATATCCGCAATCGGCTGCCTGACGATATCAAGCCAAAGGGCGATGCGTTAGGCAATTACTTCGGTACCGTGTTTGTCCCACTGCCGGTCGACGGCGACAGTTCGTTGGAACGTCTGTTCCGCATCAAGCACGAAACCCGCAAACTCAAAAAGAGCTGGCAGCCGGGGCTGTCCTGGGCTCTGACAGGCGCCGCTTCGCTGATTCCGGAAATCTGGCGCCAACCGGTTGCCGACCTGTTCTACCGCAAAGCCAGCGTGGTCGTGTCCAACGTGTCGGGCACCCCCGAGGTGCGGTATCTGGCCGGTTGCCGGATTACCGAGCAGATGTTCTGGGTGCCCCAGGCTGGTGATATCGGCCTGGGTGTCAGTGTGGTCAGTTACGCCGGGCAGGTGCAGTTTGGTGTGGTAGCGGATGAAGCCGTCATGGCCTCACCCGAGCAGTTCCTCAACGATTGCCTGCAAGAGCTTGATGCCTTACCCGGCTAGGCTATAGGTGATATAGCCAGACCCTGATACTGTAAATCCGGTAATCGACCAACCGTTTGACATTATTGATTGAGCGCGACAAGGAGGATTTCATGGCAGATTTCCGAATCGAAAAAGACAGCCTGGGCGATGTTCATGTGCCGAAAGAGGCGCTCTGGGGTGCACAGACCCAGCGAGCCGTGGAAAACTTCCCGGTCAGCGGGCTTGCCATGCCGCCGGCGTTCATTGCGGCGGTCGTGCGTGTCAAACAGGCCGCGGCGGACGCAAATGCCAGTCTGGGCCTGCTGGAAAATCAACGGCGCGACGTCATCGTGGCTGCCGGCGACCGGATCATTGCCGGTGAGTTTGATGATCAGTTTCCGGTAGACCGCTATCAGACCGGATCTGGCACCAGCACCAATATGAACGTGAATGAGGTGATCTCCGCATTGGCGAACAAGGAAATCGCTGAGGTTCACCCAAACGACCATGTGAACATGAGTCAGAGCTCCAACGATGTCATCCCGACCGCGATCCACGTCAGTGCCATTGCGGGTGTCCAGGAGCGTCTCATCCCAGCGTTGACTCATCTTTGCGGTGTTATCTACGAGCGTGAGGGGCCGCTCTCAGAACAGGTGAAAACCGGACGAACCCATCTAATGGACGCTATGCCGGTGACCCTGGGGCAGGAACTGCGGACCTGGCGTGAACAACTGCTGGCGATGGAAAAACGGCTGGACGCCGCAAGTGATGACTTACTGGCCGTACCTCAGGGCGGCACGGCGGTGGGCACTGGCGTAAACGCACCTCAAGAGTTTGCCGGTCAGTTCGTCAAATATCTGAAAGCCAATACCGGCTACAATTTCCGCTCTCTGGACCACAAGTTTGTGGGCCAGAGCGCCATTGATGCACCAGTGAATCTGTCTTCCCAACTTCGTGGCCTTGCCATCATACTCACCAAAATTGCCAACGATCTGCGCTGGATGAACAGCGGCCCGATTCACGGCCTGGCAGAAATCAGCCTGCCGGCGTTACAACCGGGCAGCAGTATCATGCCGGGCAAGGTCAATCCGGTCATTCCGGAGTCTGTCGCTATGGCCAGCGCACAGGTCATGGGGCTGGACAGCACTAATGCCATCGCCGGGCAGTCAGGGAACTTTCAGCTCAACGTGATGCTGCCGCTGGTGGGTGCCAATCTGCTGGATATGATCGAGCTGTTGAGTAATGCGTCGACCATCCTGGCCGACAAAGCCCTTAAAAACTTCACGGTGAATACCGACAATCTGGATGCCGCCGTTGGTAAGAACCCGGTTCTGGTGACGGCACTGAATCCGGAAATCGGTTACAGCCTGGCGTCCGATATTGCCAAAGAGGCCTATCGGACCGGGCGGCCGGTGATTGACGTAGCGGAAGAGCGCAGCGGCCTTGATCGGGCGAAGCTGGAAAAGCTTATGAACCCCCTCAAACTCACCAAAGGTGGCGTCGCCTGACCGCGGGCGCGCTTTTTATCATGCTGGTGCTGGCCAATGGCGCGCCAGTGCTGGCCGCACGCCTGTGTGGCTCGCGGTGGAATCGGCCAATCGACGGCGGCCGGTTGTTCACGGACGGTCAGCCCGTGCTGGGGCCTAACAAAACCTGGCGTGGTTTGGTCAGCGGCGCTCTTGCGAGCGGTGCGTTTTCACTGGTGATTGGTATGGATGCTCTGTTTGGGTGTCTGTTTGGTTTGCTGGCATTGGTGGGCGACGCCAGCAGCAGTTTCATCAAGCGCCGCCTGCGGCTGGAGGGCAGCGCCCGTGCACCGGGGCTGGACCAGCTTCCGGAGGCGTTACTGCCGATGCTGCTGGCCGGCGTCTGGCTGTCCCTGAGCTGGCTGACCATTGTGCTGGTGGTGATTGGTTTTGCTGCATCCAATATGCTCTTGTCACCGCTATTATTCCGGCTCGGTATTCGCGAGCATCCGCACTGATCCTGCAGGATAGTCCGCCAGCTTTCAGGACGGCCCTGCAGACAGTGTGTGCAGGGTGACCTCCGGTGCGCAGTTAAGCCTGACATTAACTACAGAGGTCCCGGACCCCGGCGAGGTATAGCCCTGCATGCCATTAGTGCGCCAATAGCCGCGCCCCAGTGCTCGCGGGCAACTTCCTTCCAGGGTCAGTGGAATGCCACCGGGCAGGCAGATTTGCCCGCCATGAGTGTGCCCGCAGAGGAATGCATCAAAGCCCGCATACGACGACTCCCGCCAGATTTCCGGGGTGTGACTCAAAAGAATACTGACGCCGCCAGCAGGGATGCCATCACCCGCCTGATGAAGGTTATGGACCTTGTAAAAGTGCGCATCGTCCACGCCGGCCAGATACACCGTGTCACTGCCTCGCTGCAGTTCAACGTGCTCATTCATCAGCAGTTTGAAGCCCATATCTTCAAGGCCGGGCACCATGCGGATGCTGTCGTGGTTGCCCAGCACGGCGTAGGCATCGCCGTGGATTGCGTCGCGAAGTCTGGCCATGCCTGCCATCGACTTGTCGATGGGCCCCCAGGTCAAACTCCGGTAGTCGCCCGTTAATACACACAGGTCATACTCAAGCGGCTTGATCTTTTCGATCACAGCCTGCAAGTTGGCGTCGTCCATATCCACATGCAGGTCGGTCAGATGCAAAATGCGAAAGCCTTCGAAGGCCGGTGGCAGGTCGGCAATCTGAAACTGATTGTGGGCAATAGTCAAAAGACGGCTGTTTCGCTGCCCCCGGTGGAACAGTCCGGTCAGTTTGAGGCAGGCACGGATAAAGCCGGGAGCCGATGTCAGGTTTTCAATGTGGAAGGATTTCCCGTCGCGCCCGAACACATTGGCTTCAGCCTGTTGTTCAATGTTCAGTCGCTGGCGCGCATGGGTCGGGCCAAGCCGCAGGCTGAGCCGATAAGCCAGCAGATCGTCCGGCTGTTCGGAAGTCGGCGCTTTGGCGGTCATCAAGGCTCCTTTGCCCGGTGATCGGATCTGTTCATTATGGATGGGTCTGAGACTGATGCAACAACCATGTCATAAAGAAAACAACAAGTTTATCCGGTCCGGTGGCCAAATGCGGAACTGAACGCCACAATATCCCTCATAGATGAGTGAGGATGATCCGGACCGACCTGTCCGCAATGAACTGACATCAGAGGTTGATATGACAACATCCTGTAGCGTGCCCGGCATGAATGTTCCCAGAAGCCGATTCCCCGACCCTGAGAAAGACCTGACCGGCGTATCCGCAGAGCAGAGGCTGGTGCTGGGGGCTGGCTGCTTCTGGTGTGTGGAAGCTGTGTTTCTGGCGGTTGATGGTGTGTCCGGCGTGGTGTCCGGGTACGCCGGTGGCCGTCCCGAGACGGCCAACTATGAGGCTGTCTGTTCCGGCACGACCGGTCACGCAGAAGTGGTGGATGTCCACTACGACCCGGCCAAGGTCAGCTTTGGTGAGCTGCTGAAGATTTTTTTCTCGGTGGCGCACGATCCTACTCAGCTTAACCGGCAGGGTAATGATCGCGGCACTCAGTATCGGTCGGCCGTGTTTTACCAGACCGACGAACAGAAACAGGTCGCTGAAGCCTACATTGATCAGATCAATCAGGGCGGTGTTTATAAAGAATCTGTGGTAACCACAGTGGAGCCGCTGGACGCATTCCATGCCGCTGAGTCATATCACCAGAATTTTGCGGCCCGTAACCCTTACCAGCCCTACGTTATGGCGGTGGCAGCGCCGAAAATGGAGAAGCTGGCGGAGAATTTTGCGGACCGCCTGAAACCGGAATACAGCAACGACGAAAATGCCTGAGGAGACCACGATGAGCACATCCGCTGCGGGCTATGACCTGACGCCACTGACCAGAGATCAGATTAACGAAAAAGCCGCTCACCTGACCGACGAAGAGCGTCGAGTACTGTTGGATCACGGAACCGAACGCCCGTTTTGCGGCACGCTGCTGGATAACAAGACAGCGGGTGTCTACGATTGTCGGCTCTGTGAATTGCCGCTGTTCAGTTCCGACTCGAAATTCGATTCGAGAACCGGTTGGCCCAGCTTTTTTCAGCCCTTCGACGAAGACCACATTCGTTGCATTGAGGACGGCAGTCTGGGAATGGTGCGAATAGAGGTTCGCTGCCCCCGCTGCGACAGCCATCTGGGGCATGTGTTTCCGGATGGCCCGAAGCCCACAGGAAAGCGTTATTGCCTTAACTCCGTCGCGATGGAGTTTCGCGAAACCGGCGAATGACGCCGGTTTCAGGATCGGTAGTATGTCCTCGTTTCAGCCAAGAACCGTTGAAGCGAGAAAAGCGGCGTAACCGACATAAATCAGGCAGAGGATTACTCCGTCAAGACGACTGATAATGCTCCGCTTGCCAGTAAGCCCGAAGCCCATCAACATCAACCCGAGTGTGAGGGCGGTCATCAGGGTCCAGTCCCGATAAAGCACAGCGGGTTCTACCGCGAGGGGGTGGATAGTTGCGGCCAGACCAACCACCGCCAGCGTATTAAAAATGCCGGATCCGATGATGTTGCCGAGAATGAGATCGTGCTCGTTCTTTTTCACCGCCGCAAGGGCGGAAGCCAGCTCCGGCAGTGACGTGCCAATTGCCACGACGGTCAGGCCGATTACCAGGTCACTGATGCCCAGGCTCTGGGCAATGAACACGGCGCCCCAGACCAGCATCCGCGAACTGACCAGCAGCAACACCAGACCGATGACCAGCCACATCAGCGCCTTGTTCAGGGGCATCGGGTGGTCAATGACTTCAGCATCGATATCGCCCGCCAGTGGATCGCCCTTCCCACGTATGCCCTGAAAGATGGCCCACCCCATCACGGCAAAAAACACGGCCAGCAGTACCCAGCCGTCCAGGCGGCTCAGTTCACCGTCAATCAACTGATAACCGGCCACGAAGGTCAGCCCCAACAACAGGGGCAATTCTTTACGGAGTGCCTGGGAATGTACGGCGATGGGCGCAATGATTGCCGTAATACCCACAATGACGGCAATGTTGGTAATGTTCGAGCCGTAACCGTTGCCAAGGGCGAGCCCCGGGTTGCCATCCAGCGCCGCCATCGCAGAAACGGCCAGTTCAGGCGCCGAGGTGCCAAAACCGATAATCACCATCCCGATCAGCAGCGATGGCATTCCCAGGTGTTTGGCGGTGGCCGCCGCTCCCTCGATGAAGCGGTCAGCACTCCAGACCAGAAGGATGAGGCCTGCGAGAATTGCGAGACTGGCCAAAAGCATAATTAAGACCTGAAGACGAATGCGGGATGGTTAGGATGCTGAATCAAATAATCCAGGCCAGCGCATTTTAAACATTTGACCCACCCTCGGCTAGCTCACCCGGCGCATCGACCGTTGTGAGTGCTATGCTTGATGCGATTGAACGATGTTTTGAGAACCGGATTTCTATGTATAATTCCCCAGAGAATTTACAACAACGGGCCTGGTACAGGCCCTGAGGCAAACCGTTTGACTAGTTCCGACGCTGGAAGCCCAGCATCCGTTGATAATCTCGATACGCTGGTGCTGCAACTGGACGATGCCATCACGGCTCTCGATGGGACCCGTTATGCAAAGCCCGACAGGCTGCCAAGGGTATTCGATACCGCACGCCGGGTGTTGCTTCAGCCCGGTGGTTGTCAGGTCATTCAGGATCGCTCCGAGCGGCTTGAAAAGTCTGGCGTCTTTCTGGGCTCAGATTGGGCGTACCCGTCCATTCTGGAGCCCGTGCTGACAACCTATGCCCTGGAAAGCCCCAGTGCGGATATCGTTACTATAGAGGCGCTCAGCGAACTGCGTTTGCTGTCAGTGGCGCTGGGTGACTATCACCACGAGTCGGTCTCAGCCGAGCAGGCGCATAGCTACCTGGCTCAGGTTCTCGCAGTAAACGTGAAGTTGCTGTTTGGTGAAAGTGGTGAGGCAGCCCGTGAACAGGGTAGCCTGGCGCTTATAAGCCAGGCTCTGGTGCAGCATGTTGGCGTTGGCATTGGCTATGAACAGGTTATCGATGGACTGATCGACGAAATCTGGCGCATTCTGCAACAGCGCCCGATTCAGGTGACGGGTGTTCGGGATTTGATCACCCAGATTGCTCTTTGCCGTGCCAACCCCGATGTCGATCTGGGTAATTCAGGGCAGGGGGCTGAACGACTGATTTCAAGCCTCTACGGGCCAACCCAGGCGTGCCGGGAAGATCCGGGCATTCCGGTCTATCTGACGCGATTGCAGTCGATGGATTTTGGTGCCTTGCAGAGCGAGGCAACCGGGTTTGCGCGTTCCATGCACGACACCGGGTTGGTGTCGCCCTATCATGCTTCATTCATGCGCTATATCCATGAACACCATGACTCGCTGATGGGCGAGGCGCTTGGCCTGTCCAGTACCGGACGGGACTGTCTGCTGTGTTATCAGGGGCTGGTGCACAAGCTCATTGAAGAGGGTATCTACCCTGAAACCGCTCAAGGCCTGTATGGTCTAGCACTGTTGCTGGATCGGGGCATTCTGTATCAGCCGCCGGTAGCCCCTGCGCTGTGGCGCCAGGCGACTCTGTCAATTTGCAGCGAAGCCCGCGAGCGCATCCAGCTTGCCTATGGCTATCAACCACAGCCCAGAGCGTGGCTGCTTCAAGGCGTGCTGAATATGCTGGGCCAGCCTTTGGGTGTGGGCCAGGGCAACAATCCGACCTGCCAGGCCGCCCGAGCCTTGTCCATGTGGGCCTACAACGACCCCGACTATCTGTTGCAGATGGTCACCTGGGCAGCCCGGGACAACGAAATCGTCATGCAATTCGAAGGCGCTCCGGTGTCATCCTCCGAGAGTCTTGGGGGCGTCGCCTCCGAACTGACGCTGGATCTTGATCCGGTATCACTGGTAGTGGTGCGGCACCTTGACCGCATTTATGCGCAGATGGGCCGGATGTGCATTGGCCGTGAGGGCGATCCCCACAAATGGGTGAACCCGGAGTTTCATGGTTGGGCGTCTGGGCGTGGCTTCAATATCAATGTGGACGTTGCAACGGGCAAGCTGATGGATCTGGAAGGCTTCCTGAGGCACTTCTATGCCAGCTATCATCCGTACTATAACGGCAACCAGCCGCTAGTCCATCCGCAGCCTGTGGGCGTAGCAGTCACTGACAGTGCGGCCCGGTTTATTGGCTGGCATGCGATCACGATTTTACGGGTAACCCTCGACCCGGACGACGTCATGCGGGTGTACTTCTTTAACCCCAACAACGACAGTGGCCAACATTGGGGCGGCGATGTTGAGGTGAGTACGGCAGGCAAAGGCGAGCGGTTCGGTGAAGCCTCGCTGCCGTTTGAACAGTTTGCGTCCCGCTTGTACATCTTCCACTTCGATCCGCTGGAGCGTGGTGAGCCGGCAGACGTCGGCGAAGACGAGCTGCAACGGGTCATCGGCCGCGTGCACAGCAGCTGGGGCAGCGGCAGGTTGCCTGCGGATGCGGAGTCGCTACAGGCATAGCCGCGGTAAGGCTGAGCGATCGCTGCCCAGGATCGCATGATTAACGGATAGGAGGCAAAATGACCGCAGAGACCAGCGGAGAGCAATTGAACGGCGCCGAGCTGTTTATCAGTGCCCTGGAAAACGAAGGCGTTCAATACATCTTCGGCATTCCGGGTGAGGAAAATCTCGACCTGCTGGAGGCTCTGCGGACATCCCGGATCCAGCTGATCCTAAACCGCCATGAGCAGGCGGCGGGTTTTATGGCTGCCACCTACGGACGGTTGACCGGGCGGGTTGGCGTGTGTCTGTCGACCCTCGGGCCCGGTGCGACCAATCTGGTCACGGCTGCCGCTTACGCCCAGCTGGGCGGCATGCCCATGATGATGATCTCGGGCCAGAAACCCATCAATTCATCGAAGCAGGGCCGGTTCCAGATTCTGGATGTGGTCGACCTGATGCGCCCGCTGACCAAATACACCCGCCAGATCAGCAACGCCAATACGATTCCCTCGAAAGTTCGTGAAGCCTTCCGCCTGGCGGCGGAAGAGCGGCCCGGGGCAGTGCATCTGGAGCTGCCGGAAGACATTGCGTCTGAAATTTCCGACCCGGACAGTCATATCTTTCAGCCCAGCGACGCCCGCAGGCCGACGGCCAACAACAAAAGCCTCGACACCGCCTGCGAGATGATTAATAACGCCAAACATCCGTTGATCATGATCGGTGCTGGCGCCAATCGTAAGCGGGTCTCCCAGGCGCTGATTCATCTGGTGAACGCGACCGGCATTCCGTTTTTCACCACCCAGATGGGCAAAGGCGTGGTGGATGAGCGCCACCCCCTCTATTTGGGCAACGCCGCCCTCTCGGCCGGCGATTTTGTACACTGCGCGATTGGCCACGCCGACCTGGTGATCAATGTCGGTCACGACGTCGTGGAAAAACCCCCCTTCTTTATGAAGCCAGGCGGCAAACAGGTTATCCACGTGAACTTCTCAGGCGCAGACGTGGACCCGGTCTACTTCCCGCAGCATGAAGTGGTGGGCGACATTGCAAACAGTGTCGACTACCTCGCCGAACGCTGTGGCGAGTGTGCCACCCACGATTTCAGCCGCTTTATGGAAGTCAAAGCGTCGGTGGATAAGCACCTCGCCGAAAAGGCCGATGACGGTCGCTATCCGGTGATCCCTCAACGTATTGTCAGTGACGTGCGCAAGGTAATGCCCGAGGACGGCATCATCGCCCTCGATAACGGCATGTACAAACTCTGGTTTGCCCGCAACTACCCGGCGTACGACAACAACACGGTGTTGGTCGACAATGCGCTTGCGTCCATGGGCGCAGGCCTGCCAAGCGCCATGATGGCCGCGATGCTGTATCCCCATCTTAAAGTAATGGCGGTCTGCGGCGATGGCGGGTTCATGATGAACAGTCAGGAACTGGAAACGGCTGTGCGGCTGAAGCTTAATCTGGTGGTGTTGATCATCAATGACAACGCTTACGGCATGATTAAATGGAAGCAAGGTCAGGAAGGCTTCGAGAATTTCGGGCTCGATTACAATAATCCGGATTTCGTGAAATATGCCGACGCCTACGGAGCCACCGGACACCGCGTCGCTCGGACCGAAGACCTGATTCCCACACTGGAAAGTGCGCTGTCTGCAGGGGGCGTGCATCTGGTAGAGGTGCCAGTGGATTACAGTGAAAATCGCCGGGTGTTTGATGAAGAATTGGTTAAGCTCACCTGTAACCTGTGATGGTTGTCGTATAATCCGCCTTAAATGACAGACACCGAAGGTGGTCCGATGAAGTACAGATGGTTAGCAGTCTTTGCGCTGGCGACACTGGTTGGAGTGTTCGCCGGGTGCAGCAAACCGGAAACTCCCCAGCAAGTCGCCGCCGAGTTCTGGCAGGCCATGGCAGCGAACGACGCCAACGATGTTGCCGATCTCTCCACCCTGGCCAATACCAGCGAATTTGATACTTTTAAACGTGACTGGCTCAATACCCTGCCTGATTTTGGCCGGGTGGTGATTGATGGCAGCGAAGCAACGATCGTCACCAGTCTCCCTGCGGAAAACGCCACGGCCGGTGAACGCCGCGATGTTCTTACCTATCTTGTTCAGCAGAACGACCATTGGCTGGTGGATTACCAGCGTACGCGTGAGGCAGTGACCAGTCGTTCACCACTCGGCGGTCTCAAGAGCGATATCAGCAAGTTGCGTGAACAATTTGACGATGCTGTGGGTCGTTCTTCCGAGCAGATTTCGGAGCAGATGGACCAATTGGTGCAAGACTTCAAAGTCTATTCAGATGAAGCTGGGAAAAAGGCAGAGGAAGCGCTGGAAACTCTGGGTGAATCACTGGAAAACTTCAGAAAACAGATTAAAGAGTCGCTTGATGAAGCCCAGAAAAATCGCAAGGGATCTGGGGGGTCAGCTCAGGAATCGCTTGAGCAGACAGCCATTTGAATCGTTAACATAAAACCGGCAAACCCATTGGGCTTGCCGGTTTAAACTGCGGACTTGAGTGGTTACTGAACGTTGCTGAAATACCCTGTCAGACGATCCTTATTGATCGCTGCCGCAGCGGTCAGTTGCTCGACGGCTGCCTTGGCGGCGTCATAATTAGTGGGCGAGCCCACCTTGATGACGCCAGCCATGTTCAGCGGCGCATGGGGAGAGCACTTGTATACGTAGACACCCTCTTCAGACAGCGTAACGGTAATTTCTTGGTTCATTTCACCGCTCCAGCTTTGTGCACCCTCTGGAACCGCCACAGAAACCGAGTTGTGCGCGGGCGCTGCCAGCACAAATTTCACCGTATCACCAGGGTTTGCTTCCAGGTAACCCGGTTCGAACACCATCGAGCCGTCCTTACCGGCATTTTTCATTTCTACAATGTGTTCCGCCGCCAGGGCGCCGAAAGAAAGGGTTGAAAATATAACAGCCAGAGTAAATTTCATATTTACGTTCTTCATCGTCAGACCTCGTCGTGGTGGGTTAACTCACACTGTGATGTACGGGACCCGGGAATTCGCAGACCTTAAAAAGCAGGTCCGCAGATCTACTGATGAAAAACAGAATTGAGTAGCTCTCGAATAAAGATTTCACTGTATTGGGGAATACAATTTTACCCTCAGATACCAGCCCACCGAGATAGAACATCACATCTGATAAAATTTCCTGATCGCCTCTAGCAACTGATCCACATCCTTACGATTCACATCCAGATGGGTCACCAACCGGATGGGGTCGCCTGCTGTAATCAGGATGCCCTGATCAGCCAGATAATCGCCCAGGGCTTTGGACTTCCCGGCACGGCAACGGGCGTAAACGATGTTGGTCTGGGTTTTGGTCGGGTCGATGTCCAGTTGCGAAATGCTGGCCAGGCCGGCACTCAGGTACTCGGCGTTTTCGTGATCCTGATGAAGTCTCAGCGGTCCCTGTTCCAGGGCGATTCGTCCGGCGGCTGCTAAAATGCCAGCCTGGCGCATGCCACCGCCAACCATTTTTCGCAGCCGTGTTGCGCGGGCAATAAAAGCGTTTGAGCCCAACAGCAGAGACCCGACCGGAGCACCCAGTCCTTTCGAGAGGCAAACGCTCACCGAATCGTAGTGTCTGGTGATTTCGCTTATGTCGCAGCCAGATTTTACCGCCGCATTGAACACCCGGGCACCATCGAGGTGGAGCAACAGCTGGTGGTCGTCACAGAAGGTCCGGGCCTCGCGCTGGTAGTCCAGCGACAGTACTGTGCCGCCAATGGTGTTTTCCAGCGACAGCAGGCGGGTCATGGCGAAATGGAAGTCATCGGCTTTTATCGCTGCGCGGGCTTTGTCGAGGTTAATGCTGCCATCGGGGTCGTTCTCAATGGGCTGGGGCTGCACGCTGCCGAGCACAGCGGCACCGCCGCCCTCATAACGATAGTTGTGTGCTGATTGGCCGCACAGGTATTCATCGCCCCGGCCACAGTGGCTCATGATGGCGAGAAGGTTGGCCTGGGTGCCGGTGGCGGTAAACAGGGCTGACTCGAAGCCCAGCCGTTCGGCAGCGTAGGCTTGCAGGCTGTTGACCGTTGGATCGTCACCGTACACATCGTCTCCGACGTCGGCGCTGGCCATGGCCTGGCGCATTTCGGGGGTAGGGCGGGTAACGGTATCGCTGCGGAAATCGATCATGTTGATGGCGCCTTTTGGGTAACCGAATATGTGGCATTCTACAGGGCGCGGGGCGTCAATGAACGAGAGAGGACGTATAACGGTAAACTCCCGAAGGGCAGGGTATCCGATCAAAAAGGGTGAGCGTTGCCTCGAATGTCGTTAGACTCTCGTATTCTATATAATCGGCTGTGCTCCCTGTTGTTTGATTCAGCGCTGACCGTGCTTTTCACAAGGGTAAGCTCGACAAAGCGTTCCGATCATAAAACCTTAATGGGAGTTAGTTGATGAGTTTGGCAATTGCACTGCACGTTTTGTCCGCGGTTATCTGGGTTGGCGGTATGTTTTTCGCCTACATAGCCATGCGCCCGGCGGTGGTCGAGGTGATAGAAGCATCCCAGCGTGGTGTGCTCTGGTGTCAGACCCTCTCACGATTTTTTCCATGGGTCTGGCTGTCAGTGGTGCTGTTGCTGGTGACCGGCTACTGGATGATTTTCAGCGTATTTGGCGGCATGGCCGGGGCAGGCTGGCACGTTCACGTGATGCAAACCCTTGGTCTGATTATGATGCTGCTGTTCTTCCACGTTTACTTCGCGCCTTTTCGCCGATTGAAGCAGGCGGTCGCCGAGAAGAACCCCGAGGAAGCGGGTCGACGGGTAGGTCAGATCCGTAAGCTGATCGGTATCAACCTGATCATTGGCATTGTGGTTGTTGTGGTGGGTTCCGGCGGGCGCTACGTGTAACCTTTATGGCCCGTTTCGAATTACTCGGCACAGCCATTATCCCCGGCAAGGGAACCCAGCTTCGCCTGCTGCAGCGTAATGACGAATTCTCCATCAAGATTGCTGGCAGCAGCGGTGAGCTGATGAACAGCCGGCTGCATGGCTCCGAAGACGCGCTGGCAACGCTGGCCTGTGAGCACATCTCGGATAATCCTGCTCCACGTGTGCTGATCGGCGGTCTTGGCATGGGATTCACATTGGCAGCGGCGCTTGGGGCCCTGGGTGAGACAGCCCAGGTGACGGTTGCAGAACTGGTGCCGGAAGTGGAGCAGTGGAATCTCGGGCCTTTGGGTAGCGCTGCTGGTTACCCTCTGAAGGATCCCCGGGCCCGGGTTTACATCGGGGACGTCGTCCAGCTGATCAAGGACTCACGGGCCAGTTTCGATGCAATACTGCTGGATATCGACAACGGCCCTGAGGGCCTGACCCGAAAGGAAAATGATTGGCTTTATACCATGCCCGGTATTGCCGCGGCGCAGGCAGCGCTGACGGCAGACGGCATTCTGGCCTATTGGTCAGCGGGGCAGGACCCAGCCTTTACCGAACGGCTAAAGCTGGCCGGGTTGTCGGTAGAACCAGTCACTGTAAGGGCTCATCGCCCCGGGAAGGGCGCGAAGCACGTCATCTGGCTGGCCTGGTAAGACGAAGAAGGCGCAAGGCTCAGTCTTCGTCCTCATCGTCCCGCATGCGGTCCTGCCGGTCAGATTCTTCCTCTTTGGCGGCGTCGATCACCGCCATTAGCTCGTCGACATCCGCACTGTGAGTATCATGCTCGAAACAGCCAGTAAGTTTGCTGTCTGAATGCAGGTCGCCGCCCTCGAAGAGCGCCCAGATTTCCTTACCGTAGTCGGTAATCAGCAGTTCCGGGGCGTATTTGCCGAAATAGCGCCGCATGTTGTCGACATCCCGCTCCAGCATGCGCTCAGCGCTGTTGTTACCGGCCGCGTTTACTGCCTGGGGAAGGTCGATGATAACGGGGCCGCTGCTCTCAACCAGTACGTTGAATTCGGACAGGTCGCCGTGAATCAGCCCGGCGCTCAGCATGCGGACTACCTCTGCGATCACCCGTCCATGGTACTCCCTGGCCTGTTCCGGGGTGAGGGTGACATCGCCAAGCCTGGGCGCCGCCTTGCCATCTTCATCCGTCACCAGTTCCATCAGCAGGACACCGTCTACAAACCCTTGGGGTGCCGGCACACGCACGCCTGCCGCTGCCAGGCGATACAGGGCATCCACCTCGGCATTCAGCCAGGCGTCTTCCTGCTCCTTCTGGCCATACTTGGTCTTCTTGCTCATGGCCCTGGCCCGGCGGCTGTTGCGCACCTTACGGCCTTCCTGGTATTCCACGGCCTGCTTGAAACTGCGCTTCTGGGATTCCTTGAACACTTTTGCACAGCGCACCTGATCGCCGCAGCGAACCACGTATACCTGGGCCTCTTTACCGCTCATTAGCTGGTAAAGCACTTCGTCGACCATGCCGTCGTCGACAAGGGGTTGTAATCTTTTCGGTACTTTCATAAAACCTTTTGAGGTAACCGTAAATATGCTGACTGTGTCCCTTGATCTGAGGCAAGGTCAAGTGTGGTCATTTAAGAGAAAATGACTCTTCGAAGCATAGCTTACATGAAAACCCTTTTGATCATCTTTTTGATTGCTGTGTTTGGTGTTTTGGCGCTGCTCTGCCTCGCCCCTTAAAAAGGAATCCTGTTGAATGTCGTGGATGGTTATTACTACTCAGGTTTTACTGCCGGTGCTGTTGTTGCTCTGGTTTGCTTTGTTTCCAGCTGCCGGCTTGCTGGTCCTTGCACTTCAGGCGTTCTCGGTTGGAGCCGTGATCCTGGCGATAGGCCTTGCCGCTTTGTGGTCGATGCCGCCATTCTGGGTCCCATATCTGTACGGACTATTGTTTCTGGCGATCACGACATGGCATCTGTTCAGGGGCCGCTTTCTGGGCAAGGGGCTCTGGCAAGCGACTGCCGGGCCAACCACGCTGGTGCTGCTGGCATTCAGCCTAGGGCTGTTGAGCAGTTCCATCAGCTATTTGGGGTTGCAGGGCAGGAAACTGCCAATGGTGGATACCGTGGATATTGCACCCCCCTTCGGCGAGGGCACCTACCTGGTGGCCAACGGAGGTTCAAACAACCTGATTAATAATCACCTGCATACCCTGGATGAGACCGTAGAGCGATTCCGGCCCTGGCGAGGCCAGAGCCGCGCCCTCGATATCTTCCGGACGACTCCGTTCGGGTGGCATGTGAATGGCTGGCTGCCGACCGATCCGGCTCGCTACGTCACCTTTGGTACCCCCATACTGGCACCCTGCAGTGGAACGATCGCCAGAATTGTCGATGACGTGGAGGACATGCAGGTTCCCCAAATGGACCGAGAGCATATGGCCGGGAATTACGTGGCCGTCGATTGCGGGGAGTTTTTTGTGGTGCTGGCGCATTTTCGCCGAGGCAGCATTGACGTTCGGGTGGGGGATACACTGGAAACCGGCGACAGGCTGGGCGAGATGGGTAACTCAGGAAACAGCTCCGAGCCGCATTTGCACGTGCACGCCCAGCGAGGCCTGCCTCGAGAAGCGCCGCTCAGTGGCAAGCCTTTGGCCCTGACCATTAGTGGCGTTTTTTACGTACGGAATGACAGGATCGTTTTAACGAATGATAAAGACTGATACGTCGCTGTGTTTAACGATATTTGCGCCATTGGAATGGAGAATATGCAGCCGGTCGCCGATGCCCGGCGGGTGGGATGCCATCACGACCAGGTCCGCACCAGTGTCCTTGATCGCCTCCAGCAACCGGTCATCCAGTTCGACAGCCGTATCCGCCGTTAACAGCACTTTGCTGTCGGTCTCGATGCCGTGTGATTTGCCCTGTTCCTGCGCGAAGGCGTCGAGCTTTTCTGCCAGCTCCTCCGGATTGTGGGCCACGGAAGAGGGGGTAGCGTTGGTCACCGCAACGTAGCAAAGGGTGGCGTTATAGTGCTTGGCAATGTCGACAGCCGTATCGAGGGCTTTCGACAGTTTTTCCTTGTGTGTCAGGTCGACGGGTACGAGAATTTTACGGTACATAACAACTCTCCTTTTACCGATTCAGGCGTTGAATTACGCGCTTCGCTATTGCAAAGAGTGGCAGTAACTGCAAGATATTGCCAATACGACACGACTGAATCTGATTTTAGGACACTATTCAATGAAAGATCTCGACCAGCATAAAAAAATCGCTGTTTTGATAGATGCGGACAATGCGCAGCTGGGCAAACTTCCTTTAATCATCGAAGAACTTTCTTCACACGGTCATGTGGTCATCAAGCGGGCCTATGGTGATTGGTCTATCGATACCCTCAAGAACTGGAAAACCAAGCTCAACGAATTGGCCATTCAGCCCGTACAGCAATTTGCCTATACCAAGGGAAAGAACGCGACCGACGCATCGATGATTATTGATGCGATGGATCTGCTGTATTCAAGAAAATTTGATGCCTTCGCGCTGATTTCCAGCGACAGTGATTTTACCAAGCTGGCCTCGCGCCTCCGGGAAGACGAAATTTATGTGTTCGGGGTCGGTGAGAAAAAGACGCCCATTTCCTTCCGCAGCGCGTGTGACGACTTCCTTTTCACAGAAAATCTTGGCGACCAAACGGACTCGGAACCCGAAGAGGAAGCCAAAACAACCGCAGCCGCCAAGAAAAAGCCTGAGCCGGAGATCGTGAGACTGCTCCGAAGAGCGTGGGATCAGAATCAGGACGATCAGGGCTGGGCCTCACTCTCAGGTTCCGGGTCTTTCCTCAAGAGGGCGAAACCCGACTTCGATCCCAGGTCCTATGGCGCAAAGAAGCTTTCCGATCTCTTCGCCGACCTGGATAGCTACTTTGAAGTGAAAAAGGGTGCGAATGGTGGTGGGATTAAAGCTTATCGGCCGAAAGAGTAATGGCAGTGGAGGCCTCACTTACCTTTTGGCCCTGGACTGACTACTCTGTAATAATTAGGACCCAAAGGATGCGAGGACGCAGGGTCCATGCCTCCGCGCGTTGCACAAACGGACCTGGAGTTTTCTATGAAGCCTGGCCAACGGCGTAGCCGTTCTCTTCCTGTCCCTGTTTTTACTGAACTTCGGGGCGTCTGGCGGTCGCAAGGTTACGGCAACATACTGCTGATAGAGGAGGACCGGTATACCCTTTTTGAAGAAACCAGCATCAGTTGCCGGAAGCTTGCTGCAGGCAGCATCGAGGAACTTGGCCATTATTACGAAGATCTGGCGGTATCCCCGGGAGGACAGTCGTTTAGTGCGCATCGTGTTACCGGTGTGGCGCGCATCAGCTTTCGTCGCTTGAAAGCATTGCCGGTCAGTGCCGCTGAAAGCCAGATACATGACAAAAAGGACCCCGAATACAACTTTGAAATTTTTTGGCGAACCTTTCATGAGCAGTATGCCTCGTTTGAACTGAAAGGTGTGGCCTGGGACCAGGCGTACCACACCTATTGCACGCAGATTAATGCGGACACGTCACGAGAAACGCTGTTTGCCACCATGGCGGCCATGCTGCGGCCGCTTAAGGATGGCCATATCCGGCTAAATACACCCTGGGGGCATTACAGTGCCGGCGCGCTACCCGCTCTATACCAGCGGCTGACCCGGGAACTTGAAGACGCCAACGATGACCGTGAGCTCGAAAGCTATCTGAGCGATCTGAAAGAGTGGCTGCACGACGTCATCCATGAGGACTATCTCGCGAATGGCGTTAGCCATGGCGGCAACCGGCTGGTGGAGTGGGGGCGCCTGAATGATGCTATCGGTTACCTGAATATCCGGGCCATGGCCGGTCAAAGTGGCAAGTCTGGCAAGCCAGCGGCAGACCTGAGTGCCATTGACAGCGTGATGCAGAGGGTATTGGAAGATGTTGGCGAGCTCCCCAACCTGGTAGTCGATCTACGCAGTAACGGCGGGGGCTATGATGGCGTCGCGCTTCGGTTCGCATCCTACCTGATGGATCGCAAGCGGCTGGCTTTCACCAAGTCCGCCCGTTACGGCAATGGGTTCACCGGCAAGCAGGCCATCCATGTTGTTCCTGCCAGCCAGACCTACCGTGGCAACCTGTTTGTGCTGACCAGCGAATTGACGGCCAGTGCTGCGGAAATCTTTGTGCTCTCATTACTACAGCACCCCCGCCTCACCCTGATTGGCGAGCCCACCCACGGCATCCTTTCCGACACCCTTGAGCGCCACCTGCCAAATGGCTGGCACCTGACCTTATCCAATGAAATCTACCGGGCCCACGACGGCGAGGTATACGAAGATGTCGGCATTCCTCCGCATATCCGTCTGAACTATCTTGGCCGAAAGGGTCGCGAGGAAGGGAAAGACCCGATGCTGGAGCGGGTGCTTAAGTTGGTCGGAGGGTGATGGGCGAGCGCTTACCCACTTTGTTGGAGGTGTAGAACGAAAAAAGCCCCTGAAATCAGGGGCTTTTTCGGTTGGTTGGTGGAGACGGCGTCTCGCTAATAACATCGGCAAGAGTATGATAATTATAAATTAATTTTATATATAAAATACAGTTACCCGCAATGTTACTCACATCAAAGAAGCCTTGGACTCAGCGGGCAAAGAATACTGGGGGCGATTCAGTCTGCTAATTTACACCATGGCCCGTCTCGAACCCAACTCTTCTGCTTTGACCACAAAGCGGACGTTTTTTGCTGCCCAAAATAGTGCTTTCCACTCGCCCCATTTGACCTGTCCCCAACGACTGAAAAGCCGACGGGCGGAAAACTCTAGTCAGTGGTGCAACTAAAACAGGGATGGTTACACTCATGGGGGCTCCCGCCCTTGACACTACTCCGGAATTTTTAATCGTTTTAATCTGGAAAATCCGACATGATTTATCCTGCAAAGGCTCATGCACGCCCATAAACCTTGTCAAGCTTCCCAAGTTCGAGGTTTTGAACGTTTAGGCGATGGTTACGAAGTCTCTAATTTTCACCTATGGCTCACTGTGGTCCTGCATGGGCCAAAATCGACTATCGTCGTTTTCTATGAGACGTGTTACAAAGAATATTCACAGCAAGAGATTTCAAGCGCTAACTTTCAAATCTGTAGATGGTTGCAAAATCCGTAATTAGGCAAAGATCAGCAAGGAGCTAAAGTATGGCTGGTACTGGAATGGAGGGAGCCCTGGGAATTGTGGCGGGCGCCAAGATCGTAGAAAAACTGTGCGATCAAATTTTCGACTCGGGGAAAGATTTCTTCAAAGATAGAAAAATTAAAAAATTGAACAAACTGGCGTTCAAAACCATTTATAAAAAAATACAATCAGTCGAAAACGTAAAGACTATATGGAAAGTGGACGATGAGGTTAACCTTCGAGACTTTTATTATCCATCAAAAATTCAGATACTATCTTCAAAAAAGGTCCTAACCGTAACCAAGGTTTCAGATGTATCAACAAAAACTAATTTAGTAATCGAGGGAACGGCCGGTCAGGGAAAATCGATACTACTAAGATACTTAGCTTCCAATGAAATAAAAGACGGGGTGCGAGTACCCGTATTTATTGAGCTAAGAAAAATAAAAAGCAATGAGACCATCAAAGACTCAATAACTAACAAACTTGAATCGCTCGGATTTATTGTAAACAACGATACGGTAGAGCAGTTTTTAAATAGTGGTAATTTTTTATTACTGTTGGATGGATTTGATGAAGTAAATACGAAAAATACAACAGCATTAATTCAAGAAATTGAGCTATTATCTGATAAACATGAAAAAACTCAAATAGTAATAACCTCTAGGCCCGGGAGTGGAATACAAAATTCGGGCGCATTTAGAGTTGTTCAAACTGCCCCGATACTGCCCAAAGATCATTTTAATTTTCTTGAAAAAATTTGCACGTCAAAGGAACAAGCACGTAATATCGGAGCGGGTATAGAGAATAGCTCATCACAAATTAAAGCTCTTTTAACAACGCCTCTACTTTTAACATTGCTAGCCATATTGTACAAATCAGAAGAATCGATACCAGAAAACCTTATAGAGTTCTATGATAAGCTTTTTTATATTTTATATACTCGTCACGACAGCACAAAACCGGGATTTAAAAGAGAAATAAGATCAGGGCTAACAGAACGGACATTCGAAGAGGTATTCGAGGCATTTTGTTTTCTAAGCCGGAAATCTCAGAAGGTAGCGTTAACTAGAAGAGAGGCGACAACATTTTCAGCAGAGGCACTTGAAGTTACAGAAAAAAATTGTGACGAGTCAGACTTTATCAATGATTGCTGCAAAGTAGCATGTATGCTGATAGAAGAAGGAATGGACTATCACTTCATCCACAAAAGCGTTCAGGAATTTTACTGTGCTCGTTTTATATCACGCCGATCTGATGATTTCGTAAAGCGCTTTTACGACCATTGTTTAGTTAACTTTTCAGAATGGCAACAGGAAGTAAATTTCCTTGAGACTCTTGATAAAATTAGAGCAACGAAATATTTTAAAATACCGGCATTAAAAATCATAAGCAGGAAAATAGAAAAAAAAGGCGCCAGATTTATTTTGGAGCCAAACGTATTCACAATAAACAATACAGACGCCCAGATAGAAAGCCTAATGACTAGCAGCCCTAACTCCTTACTTTTATATTACAGTAAAGAGTTTTTTATTAAGGGAATAGACAACCCTCTTATTGACTTCATGTCTGAAAACCAAGACCTATCAAAAGAGATAATCGGAAAAGCGAAACTACTCCAAAGACCTCAGCACACCGGCTATAGAGTTAGAGCGGATGACAACAAGGAAATATTCGAAATTGATGCCTACGATCTTCTAGAAATTGCAAATGAAACCCAGAAGTTGAATAAAATAGTATTGCTGATTCAAAACATTTTAGACAAAGATTTGGATAAAGCTGAGAAGGTGCTGCGCCACGAGGAGCAGTTAAAGGAGCTAAGTTTCTAAGTGAGGGGGGAGTTCAGGACAGATCTCTTTTTTGAATGTTAGCGCGAGATGGGCTCTACCTCGTTACTCCGGACACTTTCAAAAGATGGCCAAATGCACGAGGCAAAAAGGTCCGCTTTCCAATGAAAGTGCGCGAACCAGAACTTCCAGTTTATATCGCCATAATGAGGATAGTTTGTCCAACGATGGTTCAAAGAACACCTTGATCGCAAGCCGCTAGACTTCCTTTGAAGGGATTCCTAGCCTGATTAACACGGTCAAAATACTTTGATTCCAAAAAATCTCAAACCTATATCACCCCTATGAACTCGGGCACTCAATGTGTCTTCTTTTTCAATTCATAGAGGTAATTCCAATGTCTGAACAATGCCCCAACTGTCGCTCCATCCGGATTGGCAAAAATAACTACGGTAAGAAAACAGCCGGTGTCATCGGCGCGTCTGCTGGCACCTAGGGGTGGGTATGCCGCTGCCACGGCTGGCGCTCAAGCGGGCGCTGCGCTCGGAATAGTGGCTGGCCTTGTTGGCGCAGCGGTCGGCGGCATCAGTGGCGCTTTGATTGGTGCACTGCTAAGCGGCGCAACTGGTGCATCTGCTGGCGTTATTCTGGGCGATGTCCTGGATGATCGGGTCCTCGACAATTACCACTGCCTGGAGTGTGGCTATTCCTTCAGTGCTGATTCCGGCTCTGAGAACGATATCTGTTAATTCCCCCCCCATTTTCTAAGGAGAACAACCATGGCTCACCTCATCGAACAAATGGCCTACGTTGGCCAAACCCCTTGGCATGGCCTGGGGAATCAACTCACATCAAATCAGCCTCTGGAAGTTTGGGCGAAGCAGGCCGGTCTGGATTGGCAAATTGAAGAAAGCCCCGTGCGGTTCGTTACCAATGCCTCCGGGCATCTCGGGGAAATCTTGGCTTATCCGGACAGCAAGGTGCTGTACCGTTCGGGTACCCGGGCGCCTCTGTCTGTGGTGGGCAATCGGTTCAAGGTTGTGCAGCCAGAAGAGATCCTGGAGTTCTATCGGGACCTGACCGAGGTATCCGGTTTTGAGCTGGATACAGCCGGTGTATTGAAAGGTGGCCGTAAAATGTGGGCTCTTGCCCGTGCTGGTCAATCTGGCGTGTTGAAAGGCAACGATCAAACCAACGCCTATGTGCTGCTGGCAACTTCATGTGACGGTACCATGGCCACAACCGCTCAATTCACCAGTATCCGTGTGGTGTGTAACAACACACTCGCTGTTGCCTTGAAGGGTGCCACGGCCAACGCAGTCAAGGTGAAGCACAACACCGCATTCGATGCGAACCTGGTGAAGAAGCAGCTGGGCATATCGGTGTCAGCCTGGGACGACTTCATGTACCGCCTGAAAACCCTGAGCGATCGGAAGGTGAAATCCACCGAGGCCAGAAATTATTTTCTCAAGGTGTTCACCGATGATTCTGGCACTGGCGTTGGCAAAACCAACGAACGCTCTATGGCTAAAGCACTGGGCCTGTATGAAGGCGAGGGCATGGGCGCCAACTTGGCGTCCTCAGAAGGCACAGCCTATGGCCTGCTGAATGCCGTGACCGAATTCATCGATCACCAGCGTCGGGCTAAAACCGTTGACCACCGGCTGGATTCCGCCTGGTTCGGAACAGGCGCTGCCGTTAAAAACCGTGCATTAGAGCAGGCCATGTCTCTTGTGGTTTAACACCCCTTACTAAAACCAAAACGTCATAAAGCCCCGCCGGAGCCTAGTGCTCTTGCGGGGCTTTTTTATGTCTGGAGGAAACATCATGGGCATGAGTGAAAAAGTAATTCAGAAGCAGAGACCAGCTTTGAGGCTGGTCTCTACAAAGGATCTTAGTCGAGATGAATGGCTGAAGGTGCGTAAGCAGGGCATAGGCAGTAGCGATGCCTCTGCAGCCATTGGCATAAACCCTTATCAATCCCAGCTTGAACTGTGGGTGGTCAAAACCGGACGGGGTGCGAGCTTACCAAAGCCGGATTCCGACGACCCCAGTTCGCCGGTGTATTGGGGCCATGTTCTGGAGCCCATCGTGGCTGAGCAATACAGCCAGCAGACAGGCCGCAAAGTGCGTCGGGTGAATGCGGGACTGCAGCATTCCGATCCGGACAAGCACTGGATGCTGGCGAACCTTGATTACTCCGTGGCAGCCGATGACGAAGTTCAGATCTTGGAATGCAAAACCGCCGGGGAGTTTGGTTCACGTCTTTGGAAAGAAGGCGTACCGGACTATATCCAGTGCCAGGTACAGCATCAGTTGGCTGTGACGGGTAAGCAGGCCGCCGATGTCTGCGTGCTGCTGTGTGGGCAAGAGTTGAAAATCTATCGAATTGAGCGGAATGAAGAGCTCATTGACGCACTGATTGTGCTGGAGCGCCAGTTCTGGGACTTCGTTGAAACGGATACCCCGCCACCAGCCGACGGAACCGATTCAGCGGATCGTGCGCTGCGCCATCTGTACCCAGTGGATAAAGGGGAAACCCTGGACTTCAGCCAGAGCAAGGAACTGTCCCAGGCGTTTGACGAGCTCCTGGCTATTCGTTCAGAGATGGAAACCCTGAAATCTACTGAATCGCATTTGAAGCAGCGCATTCAAAGCCAAATGGGTGAGGCCTCAAATGCCACCTTCCCAAGCGGGAGCGTCAGTTGGAAACGAAGCAAAGATTCCAGTGGGCTGAATACGAAGAAACTGCTTCAGGATCAGCCAGGGCTTATGGATCAATATCCACTCACCAAGTCGGGAAGCCGGCGATTTTCAATAAAAATAAAACAACCAATTACTAACCTAGAGAAAATATATTGATTTTTTATGAAGTCCTGATATAGAATTTTATGTAGCATTTTAAATCATATTTCAGATTTCCCTATTGGATTGGAGGTATTTTTGTTAAAAAAATTCATAGCTCTCGTTTCGGTTTGTTTTGTTTTAGTCGGTTGTGGTTCTTCTGATGTCGATGCTATTAGGGATAGCAAGATGATCGTGGATAGTTCTATTACCGTTTCGCAAGCACTAGAAAATAGAGATGTTTGTTCTAGTTATTCCTGGTCGTCTTATGAAGATGAAAAAGGGAGGGCCATGGTTGAATATGGTTGTCAGATTAAAGGAGCTGAGGATTACTTTCTTAGCTCAAAAGAATCAGTTGACAGTTACTTGATGGGTATTCTAGGGCGTAAGATAAACAAAGGGGAAGAATACGTTGAAGAATTGGAGGCGAGCTTGGCAGAAGCTTCAGCATCAATCAACGAGATTTTAGAAAATTATAAAAAGGAAAATAGGCTAGGTGACTTTATTTTTGGAAATTACAATATTTCGGCTTACTCGAGCTGCGGTGTTAGTACCAGTAATTATTCTGAAGAAAGTGCAAAGGCTTTAGAAGCCTGCCTTTATGAAAAAATATCTGGATCTGAAGATAATATTAATTATAGAAAAAGTAAGATAGAAGAATATAAAGCGGATGTGGCCAATAAGTCAAAAGCGTCACATGTTATTAGTGCTTCTGAAAAATTTATGTGGATTGTTTTAGAGGATGAATTGCATTATTTATATGGTGGGATCGAGCTTGAATTTGATAGTGGCGAAAAGCTGGATTTTGATTATATGAGTAAAGGGGGGAGGTTCGGATATTCAATGGAGAGAGCGCTGAAAGACACGATTAAGAATTCTCACAATAGTTATTCTCAGTTAGCGTCGTCTAGAGATGGTGTTCCTGGAATAAAAGAGGTTATTTCTAGACTCTAGATACTTTTATAGGACCATTAATTAACGCAAAAAGCCGGTAAATAATTACCGGCTTTTTTTATTCCGTATTAATTTAATGCAGATCCGTAGCAATCTGTCAGTGAATGTTTTCAGGGCCACGCGGGCATAAGGAGTGCCTTATGGCCCACTCTTTTTTCAGGAGAGTTATCATGATTAAAGGTTTAGCCATTACGCCCCCCGTGTTGGGGCGCATCAGCATTGGCCGGGTAATAGAGAAGAACGGCATCCGGCTGCCGCAGAAAGACAACCAATTCACCATTACATCCCAAGTCCAGGAAAAGGACGGCTGGCTATTACACCCACTCGATGAAGAGCTCAGAAAGGACGCACCGAACGGCAAGCTGCGCACCATTCCGGTACGCATGCTGTTCAACGAAGCAGAGCTCAACCTGCGCGCTGAATACACCATGTTCGACCGTAAAAGCGGGCGGCCCATGTGTGTAGGTAATGGCGACACATGCAGGCGCCTGACGCAGTCAGGAGTACAGTCTTTGCCATGCCCCTCACCAACCTTGTGTGAGTTTGGCAAAGGTGGGCTGTGCAAGCCCTACGGGCGCCTGAACGTAAAGATAGGTGATGATGACTTGGGGACGTTTATCTTCCGCACCACGGGCGATAACAGTATACGGACACTGGCGGCAAGGCTCAGCTATTACCAGGCTGTTTCGGGTGGCCTGCTGGCGTATATGCCGTTGGAATTAAAGCTGCGAGGAAAAAGCACCACGCAAAGCCGGCGCACGCCAATCTATTACGTGGATTTGGTGATCAAAGAAGGAATGTCGTTGCAGGAGGCTGTGGCTGAAGCAAGGGAGAATGCGAAACAGATGAAAGAGGAGGGCGTTGATCAGGCTGCTCTGGATGCTGCGGCTGCGAAGGGCTTTGGTAATGCGCTGTTTGAATATGACGAGGATGAGGTGACTCAGGTGATTGAGGAGTTTTATCCTGCTACCACAGACGAGGGTTCGCTTGGGAATTCGTCTGTCGTGTCAAAACTGAGGAAAGACCTAAACTCCGCTCGGTCGGCTTCTGGATAAATGTTGACGGGTGGCCCTAGGCAGGCCACTCGTCTGTTTATGTTTATTTTTTGGTTGGGAAGCGCTGGCTCGGGAGTAAGCCGGATAGCGTTCAGGGCTATTTAGGCGCAAGTGAGCCAATAAAGAATTAAAATAACTATGTGGTGGTGCTGGAATAATTGCGCTAAGCTATTGTTAAATATAATGCTTTGCCCCGCGTGGTGTGACAGAAAAGTGGCATTATCGAGAGCGCACTTTTTGCAATATCGTAAAATTCGATATAACCACTGTCAGTTCGCTTGATACAGGTATATCTACTTTATGGAATTAGTGAATTTTTCTGTAACCAACTTTAGGAGCATCACTAAAGCCCACAAGGTATCAGTTTCGGATACTACAGTATTGATAGGGCGCAACAATGAGGGCAAGTCAAATCTACTGAGGGCGCTCGATGTTGCAATGACATCTTTGCAAAGGCACGCGATGGATCACCGCTTCGGAAGAAGGAACGCAAGACCTATATCACGAAGGGATGAACGGACGTTTTATTGGCAACGTGATTTTCCTATAAATCTTCAGGACAGAAAATCAGGAACTCAAACAATAATAAGGCTTGAGTTTCAGCTTAATGAGTAAGAGGTAAGTGAGTTTAAAGAAAGTATAAAGTCAAGTTTGAATGGAGCATTGCCGATTATTATTAAAATCGGTAAAGATAGCGTTCCAATCATAGAAGTTTCTAAAAGTGGAAAGGGCTCTAAAACTTTAAACGCAAAGTCTGGTCAGATAGCAAAATTTATTGCTGATAAAATAATTTTCAAATACATACCTGCTGTTAGGACTGATCAAGAAGCGATTGATGTCGTCGCAAGAATGTTATCCCAGAGATTAAGAGTGCTTGAGGATAATGATGAGTATCTAAAGGCTTTAAAAACTATTAAGGATTTGCAGCAGCCAATTCTCGATTCGTTAAGCGCTAGAATTAAGGAACCGTTGGAGAAATTTCTGCCTGGGATCCTGGATGTTAGTATTGAAATTCCGGAGGACACAAGGCGAAGCTCTCTACGCCGAGACTTTGAAATAATTGTGGATGATGGAACTCCAACCAGTCTTGCTTTTAAGGGTGATGGAGTGAAGAGCCTTGCTGCGCTGGGCCTACTAAACGATCGAGGAAGAAATGATGGCGCGTCAATAATTGCTATCGAAGAACCTGAGTCCCACCTGCATCCCGCCGCGATTCATCAGCTTTTGGACGTGATAAAATCGTTATCAGAAGAAAATCAAGTTATCCTGTCCACGCATAATCCTTTATTTTTCGACCGTAACGATATTAAAACCAACACTATCATTGACAGGGGATCTGCATTACCGGCAAAGAATATAAAGCAAATTCGCGACCTTTTAGGGATAAAAGCCTCCGACAATCTTACAAATGCTAATTTTGTATTGGTTGTCGAGGGTGATAATGATGTAATTGCGATGAAAGCATTAGTCAGAAATTTAAGTCCGAAGCTAAAGCAAATGATCGATGGTCACATGCTTATAGTTGAACCTATCGGTGGAGCAGGTAATCTTCCCTATAAGCTGACTTTGTTAAAGAATTCACTTTGCGTATTCCATACTCTACTCGATAATGATGACGCCGGCCGTAAGGCTTACGATAACTCAGAGGAAGAGGGTCTTCTAGATATTAAGTCTAATACTTTTATAAATTGTAATGGGTCACCAAATTCAGAATTTGAGGACTGTTTGGATCCTGCTATTTATCATGATAATGTCTTTGAAGAGTTTGGTGTCGATTTGAATTGCTCGGAGTTTAAGGGCAAGCGTAAATGGAGTGATAGGGTAAGTCAGGTTTTTTTATCCCAAGGAAAGCAATGGAATAATGGTGTTGAGGCCAGAGTCAAATATACAGTTGCAAACTGTGTCAAAAGCAATCCAGATAACGCATTAAATAATCACAAACGGGGATCCATAGATGCTGTGATTGTTAACCTTCTAAGAATGACGGGGAACTAACAGTTTGCTGCCGATGATCAATAGAGTGGTCTATTGGCTCAGCTTTATTGGTCCGACGAGTCGCGGCTGATACCGGCATTTATCTTATCTTGCGCTTCTCTCAACCTCGAAACGATGGTTTCAAAGTCATCCGGAACGCCAAAAAACATCCTGCCCTCAAGAGCAGCTTGGTGATCGGCTGCAATCTGCTCAAGCCGTTCCCCATCCGGCACAAGAACCAACCGGCCTTCAAGCACTTCCTCGAAGGTGACGCCCTTTTGTGCCCATCGTTGGCTCTTCATGGTCACCACATCCATCATTGCGTCAGTGACATCAAGGGCGTTGGTGAATTCATCTTGTTGAAGAAGGCAATCCACGTCGTACCAGTGCCTTGCCAGTCGATGAGGATCTGGGTCTTTTTCCTGGGTCGAAAACTGGTGCAGGGCAGTTAGTTTTTCCCAAAGTACATACCCCGGGTGATAGGCGGCAACCATCGCTTGCGGAAATGCGATGGTTTGAAGTTCATCCAGTTCTGATAAATAGCACGCGACCTTATGGCTTACCGTTGGCCGGCCCCGGTTGCGGCCACCAAATTCCAGCAGGATGTAATCAAGTTGGTAGTTGCTGTCGTGGCTGCTCAGTCTTGGGAAATGGATGTTGACCTTTTCCCCTTTTGAATCAAGTTCCAGCTCCGCGCTAAGCCCATCAATGCCATATTTAGCCAGTCTTTCGTTGAGGCGATTGACCAGGGCACTAGACCATTCTGTCAGTAGCTTTGTTTGCTGCTCGCGGAATTTCTTTTTTTGGCTATTGCTTTGAGTGGATTGCTCCCACGCCGCAATCTCGTTGGGTTCGCCTGCAAGCTCGCTCCAGTGAATGGATAGGTCGATGTCTTCCGAGAAACGCTCGATAACCTTCCAGCACTTGCTTAGGGCGGTTCCGCCTTTGAAGGCTGTTGAGTGAGCGCCCAGCAGGTTTTCGTCGTAGAGCAGACGCAGTATCTCGGCTACCCAAATATCCTTTTCCAAGAAATTCTGGGCCAGTCCAGCAGGATGCTTTTGGGCGCCTAAATCCAAGATGGCTTTCAAGTCATCATGTTTTTTTGGATCGCGATAGAAGTCGAAAATGTCCGTCAAGCCATCATTTCCTTTTCAAACTGCTCCAATTTAACGTGCCATCCTTCAGGCAGAGGGGTCGCCTTCAGCTTTTTGATTGCCGTGCGGCTCTCGGCTTCGGAAAGCTTCAACCTGGTCAGTGCCTTTTTCAATTCGCTGAGTTTCACTGAATTGGCTGGGGTGACGGTGAAGCTTCGTAGTAACTCACCTTCAGGGCGTGATTTCCACCGCAGTTTTGATTCCGCGACGTGCCGCACTTCAACAATGTCATTGCCAATTGAAAACGTTCTGCTGGCGCCGTTACTCCAAAACACGGTTTTGACGGGGGCCTGTGTCTGAAGGCCAAGTCGATAAGCGGATTCAATGCCCTGCCTTACCAGTGTGTAGCCGTTCTGTTGTGCCCATTTTTTGGCTATCTGTTCTGCGCTTGCTGTGATTTTGATCGATGGCATGCTGGCCAATGCCTTTGGGCGTACATAAATGCCTTTGGCTACTCGTTCAATCACGCCTTCCTGGGCAAGCCTGCTCAGCGATTTTTGCACAGACGCAGCGGTGCCCAGTTCGTGGAACTGTCTAATGGAAAACGGAACGCCCCGCCTCATGCGCTGCAATTGACGGGCCACTTTCTCTGACGTAGACATGTTTTAACCTGACATAAGAAAAGTGAAGTGACTTTATATTAACCCCTTCGTATCAAGGCTTGCAAGGTATTCAGTGTCAGGACTATTGCGCTTGAGTGTAAATTTTAAATTTAAATGGTAAGAATGGAGCAGCGTTTAGGCTTCCTCTCAATATTTGCTTATTGTTTCACCCTGTTCCGGTCTCATTCGGTATTATGTAACCGTCTAGTGCGAGTGGCCGCCCAGGGGTGGTCACATGATTCACAGTAGTTCGAGGTAGAAAAAATGAGCTTGCGAAACAATATTAACAATTCTGATATTGAGCAACATGCCATTCTGCAAGAGGCTGCGACACGAATTGTATTGAAGGGTCTTTCTGAAAGCGATGCTATGAGCGTCGCTGAAAACCTGTACGCGGGCCGGCGGGAAGCCGAGCGGTCTGGCCAAGTGACGACAGATGAGCAGGGCAATGTTGCGTCTTATCACGATGCGTCTCTTAACTTGGAGTGTTTGCCGGAATCAAAACGTGATTTGGTAAATAAGATCTACCGTGAGCTTTGTGAGAGGAAGGGGTTGGAGGTGCTTTAATTCGTAAGCTTCAACGACGCCTGCTTTCGCATCCGCTGGCGCCCATGACGGTATACACGGTCGGTAAGACAAGCCAACTAGTCAGCCAATTATTGACGGATTGGTGATTTATATGATTCACCTGTATCCCAGTAAGCTCATGGTCGATTTCACTGTTTTCATGAAATCACCTCTATAACGCGGCTTCTGAAAATCGGTTGCGATCTCAAGAAACCTCGACCAATAGTCAATTTGTTCCTGTGGCCCATTCTCGGCCTCAGTCAGTTGTCGAGCCTGGCGTTGTAGCTCCGCAATTCCAGATTGACCCTCAAGTAAAAGGGTAATCGTAGCTCTGAACAGCGCCTCAGTGTGCTCTTCTCCCCTGAATAAACCTTTTTTGAAAGGAGCAATGACACTCCAGGCCTGTTCAGAGCTCAGCTTGTGTTCTGCGAACTCCTCGAAAAGCTGGATGTTAGTTTGTTTCTGTATTAACAACCACAAAATAGGGTATGAGAGGATATTGGGAAATTTCGGGTTGGCTGCATATATAGCTCCAGCCTCTAGCACTAGTCTTTCAATGTCTCGCAACGAAAGACGATAGGTACCCGCAAGATTTACTATAAATTCAACGGGGAACGAGTTTTCTGCGGAGCTTCTCATTCCAGGACCCTCAAATAACTCCGTTAGTCCCAATTTCGAGATAGTGTTTTGGCAGAATGCTTGGAGGTCTGGCTCTGGCAGCTTTACTTGTAGATGGAAGAATTTTCTCAGGTACCGATGACCGTCATAGCCGAGTCCATAATAGCCTTTTATCGCCTCGCCCAGCTGCTCGACGTCTACGCCGATTACAAAAACAACTCCTGGAACGTTGAAAAAGTGCTTTATCACTTCGAGAGTTTCAACAGCGTAGCTCGGACGGCAGCGGTCTAATTCATCCACAATTATAATCAACGGATAAGTGATATCCATTGATTCGAGGTTGCCTGCATACTCTTGGAGTTGCGAGCGGAATCGATCTGCAGTTTGTTTCGCCTGTTCGTGGGCTTTTAGCTTTTGTTGGACAAGCTTCTCAGTAAAGTCGCCAATACCATCTATATCGATAAGCCCACTTGTCATAAGCTTTAATGCGAATGGAGCAACATGCTTCAGTAGTTCTGCGCCAGTACTTGTAACCTTTTTTACGGCCTCGCTGGAGTCCTTGTCAGTGCTTAATTGATCACCTAGTTCCTGAATCAGCGCAACCAAAGCGTCATGAGTATAATCGACTTCCCAAGCGCTGAACTTTACGACTTTAGCTCCGTCATTTAGCAAAGAAGCTGACCACATGTCTAAAAAAGTGGTCTTTCCTGTACCCCAAGGCGCCGTGAGAGCTATAACTGCCGGCCCCTCGGCGCTCTTGACAAGATTTTTGAGGCGGTTTCCTGTCTCTTCAAGATCGAAGGCACTTGCGGACCACGGCGATTTGTCATCGATTTGGAACTTGGGAGGCTCGAATTTCATGTCTCTGTCCTTTTTTTAAAATTTCAAGCGAAGCAATGCCTAATCAACCCCCTCCACCTCAATTCCATTCTTAGCCAACCATTCCTTCCTCCGCTCATAATCTGGCATAACCCGCTCAACCCGCTTCCAGAACTGGTTTGTGTGATGTGGCTCATGCAAATGCGTAAGCTCGTGCACCACCACATACTCAACGATCTCTCTCGGCAACAGGATTGTCTTCCAGTTAAAGTAGATGCGGTTGCCCTTGCCACACGAACCCCAGCGGTAGCCCAGGTCCTGAATTTTGACACCAGCAGGCTCAACACTCATTCGTGCAGCCAGGGCCTGCACTTTCTCGTTCAGGTATATCTGTGCCTTGTTACTGTACCAATGCACGAAGTGCAGTCTAGCTTCAGTCTGTAGGTTTTTTCGCAGGCAAAACCGGCCAGCTATTAGTTTGAGTGGCGTTTGTTGATCGTCGACCAGTTTTAGCCGGTAGCTCCGGCCCAGATACAGAAATCCTTCGCCATTCACGTACTCTTTGCGAGGCTGGGGCTTAAGTAGCTCGGCTTTCTCGGCCAGTTTCTGGTAGATCCAGAATTTTTTCTCCTGAACAAAGTCCTTGAGCAGATGTTCTTCGGTGCCCTTGGGGGCTGCAAGCACCAGGTCGCCCCCGCGGTCCACAATGATCTCCAGCGTCTTGCGTCGGGAGCTATGGCGTACCTCAAAGGTCAGGTCATCCACCTGTAATTCCATCACGCATTCACCAGCTTGCTGTGATTCGCTTTGGCCAGATCAATAAGTTTATCCAGCAGACCATCGAGTTGATTGGTTGGGAAAAGGTCGAGCTCGAACAATTCTTCAAACAGTCGGCCTCTCAGGCGCTCCTGGTCTGGTAGATGGGACGGCTTCCAGAAGTCCGGGATGCGCAGCTCTTCCGTGATTATTTGAATGGTAGACACGGTGGCTTGTTCCAGGCTTTCCTTTTCATCGGATGTAAGCGTCGTGCTGGCACCCTGTTTAACCTCGGCCATCAGTCGCAGGAAGGGTAGATGATGGGATGGGAGAGCTGAGGGTGTTTCGCCATCGGTTGTCTCATCCTCCTTTAATTGTTTGATCAAGGCCGATAGCGCGTCCACCTGTTCCTGCCAGAGTCCGTCCATCTGATTCAGGATTTCCTTCAAGCGTTCACTGAGCTTCGTGTATTTAACCGGATCTTCGTCCAAGTGTTTACGCACATGAGAGCGAACTGCATGCTCCATTTCTGAGGCCTTAGCCCGATCGCTTACCTGCCGGTTTATGTGCTGGTCAAAGTCGGTGTCCGTCAATTGCACCGGGGGAATCTTGGGATTGATGCCCAACGAGATCATGTAGTCGTCAATCAGCTTGCGGACTTTGTTGCCAACGTCTTTACCTAACTCCGGGCTGTCCTTGTAGCGATTCCGTGCCAGGGCATGAATGTAGGCCAGTTGTTTGGCATCATTCACGAACTCCAGCGCTTCCGGGCGGGGTAGGACATCATCCAGTGTCCGGCTGAATTCCTTCAGCTTCACGATGAACTCGGCTCGCAGTCGCTCGTCGCCTAACGCAGTAACGGCTTCCTCAGCATCAGCGAGGCTGTCGACGCCCTGTTTTCGCAGGACATCAACAACCCTGAGGTGACGATCACGTAACAACGGAATCTCATCTTTCAGGCTCCGGAGCGCTCCCTCAATATCTTCATCACTGTATGCCGCAAGCGCTTCTTTGAGATGGTTTGCGACGCCATAGTAGTCCACCACAATACCGCAGCGTTTCCCGAAGCCTGTGCGGTTTACCCGGGCAACAGCTTGCAGCAGTTCGGCCTCTCGAATCGGGCGGTCCAGATACATGACGCCCGCGATGGGCGCGTCGAAACCGGTCAGCAGCATGGACTTTACGATCAGGAAACTGAGCGGGTCGGACTTCTCCGGGTCTTTGTGAAACAGCGGTTTCTTGAAGCGTTTGATGTTCTGATCAATCTCCGCTCGATCACTCCACTGGGCCCAGCCGCTGTCATCATTGTTACTGCTGCTGAACACCACGGCAAACTCAAGCTTTTGCAGACATTCACGATACTGCCAGGCCTTAATGGCTGCCTTGATTCGCGGGGGCCGTGTAATCAACTCGGTTTCACCGATATTTTTGTCTTCGGAAGGTAACGCCATGGCCTCTTCGAGAAGCTTCGACTTGGCGTGTTTGAGCGCTTCCAGGTAGCGCATGGCTGCTCGCCGGCTGTAGGCAACCAGTTGAGCTTTGAAACCATTGGGGAGAATGTTGGTGACGTAGTGGCGCAGGATGTCAGCCGCCTTTTCTTCAATCAGGCGAGGTGCCTCAAAAATCTGGCCCTTCGTGGCGTATTTCTTCTTGATCAGCTCCAGTTCTTCCTTGGTGCGTTCTTTGAACAGGTCTTCAAACAGGTCATCAAGATTGGCACCTTCCTTGACTGCGCCTTCTGCTGTTCTGCCTTCGTAAAGGATCGGTACCGTGGCACCATCGTTTTCCGCTTCCTTGATAGTGTAGCGGTCGATGTATTCGCCGAAAATCTCACTGGTCTGCTTTTTCTTACCCATGATGATGGGCGTGCCTGTGAAGCCAATCCGCGCAGCGTTTGGCACAGCCTGTAAAAGGTTGGCGTGCAGGTCACCGGCCTGTGTTCGGTGAGCCTCGTCAATCATCACCAGAATATCCGGGCTTTCATTAAGCAATCCCAAGGGGCGTGAGGGGATAGGGTTCCTGGGTTCGTCGTCAGGCTCTTCTGCCGCATCGCGACGATTGAGCTCCAGCCCGCGTTCCTTCTTCGGAGGAGGGTAGGCTGAAGACGCACTCTCGTGTTCCCGGTATTTCTGTATGGTCCCGAAAATAAGTCCAGGCCCGGGCTGCCCCAGCAACGATTTCAGTTTGCTGGTGTTGCTGGCGATCTTGACGGTTTCCCCGGTCAGCGTTGCGGTGTCCGACAACTGATCCTGTAGATCCTTCCGATCCGTGATCACGACGACTTTGAAACGGCGCAGTTCAGGGTCGGTTCTGAGTTTGAGAACCAGAAATACCATCGTCAGGCTTTTACCGCTGCCCTGGGTATGCCAAATAATCCCGCCCCGCCGGTCATGCTCACCATCTTCAGACCGGGTTTTACCGGTTTTCAGGCGCTGAACGGCCCGTTTGACGGCTCGATACTGCTGATACCGGCACACCAGTTTGATGGTTTGCCCGCCCATGGTCATAAACAACGTAAAGTGACGGACGATATCCAGCAGGTTGGTGGGAGACAGCATTCCCGCAATCAATCTTTGCTGTGAGGAGAGTGAGGGAACGCCCAGTGATTCGGCAACGTCCTCTTCGGAGCGTGGCGTCACGGTCTTCCAGTTCAGGTAATGGCTGAACCCGGCGCCGATGGTTCCAACCCGGGCATCATCGAAATTGGAAGCCACCATAAACTGGTTGGTGAAGAATAGGGCGGGGGCGCCTTCGTGTTCTTCTACCTCAAGATCCTGATGACGCTGATCGTAATAGCGGCGTAGCTGGTCCACCGCCTCCGGAATCCCCTCGGGAACCGTTCGGTTTTTGCACTCGATGACCACCAGGGGAATGCCATTCACAAACAAGACCAGATCCGGAATGACGTGCCCCTTCCAGCCATCATGCCCTGGCGGGCATTTGACCTTGAACTGATTCACTACGGTAAAGGTGTTGTTCTTAGGGTTAGCCCAATCAACAAAGTGGACGGTTTGCCCTCGACCACCATCCCAGTCTGGCAGGCCCTCCACCGTAATGCCGCCGTGGAGTAGTTCGGTTGCCAGTTGGTTGGCTTCCATTACTTTGTTGGCGGAAAGGCGGGTAATCGCGGATACGGCCTGATCGAGACGTCTTTCATCCAGCCAGGGCTTGCCGTTACGGGTGTTGATGGCCAGCAGCCGCTCACGCAGCAGTGGCTCCATGATGACCTGGGCGAAGATTTCACGATGGGTGACGGACGGAGAATCCAGTGAGCCTTCGATGTAGTCCCAGCCCTCGTGCTCCAGTTGCTGAATAAAGGGGAGCTCAACTTCGGTAAATTCCGGGCCAGGCATTACTACTCCTTTTTTGCGTCTGCGCACAGCATTATGGTGCATGATCGGAGTCTATCAAAGCAGCAGCAGAAACCGCGAAAGTTATCAACTGGTGCGAGCGATAGCTGGCATCAGGAAACCTGTCAAGGGATCTGGTAGCTCTCACGACCCCAGGGAAGTGATAGACGGAAAACAAACAAGGTGTTAATTTGCACTAATTATGTAACACATAAGGATGCAATCATGAGTGAAGCAACCTTCACATTTCGGGTCGATGACGTTTTGAAAAACCAGTTTGCCCAAGCCGCCAAATCCCGAGACCGTAGTGGGGCGCAGCTGCTTCGGGACTTCATGCGCGAGTTCGTACAACAGCAGCAAGAAGCGGCTGAACATGGCGTTTGGTTTCGCCATCAGGCACAAGTCGGTCTGGATTCGGCCAATGCTGGCAACCTGGTGCCAGTCGCTGAGGTAGAAGCCAAATTCGCTGCCCGTCGAGCGGCAACGCGTCGTCGGCTTGACGCCCCAGAATGATGGAATTGTTTTGGACGCCAGAGGCGATACAAGACCGCGACGATATTTATGATTACATTGAGGCCGACAATCCCGCCGCTGCGCTGGTCCTGGATGAGTTATTTTCGGAAAACGCTTCGCACCTGATCGATCATCCGAACCTTGGTCGGCCTGGCCGCTTGGCCGACACACGCGAACTGGTTGCGCATCAGAACTATATCCTGGTCTATGATCTGGCCGGCAATTTGGTGCGCGTACTGCGTATTCTGCACGCCGCTCGGAAGTGGCCTACGTCTGAAGGAAAGAAACAATAACAGCTTCCCAATGGTGTCCAGGTAAGCTGCCGAACAAACCAATGCACATTCGGCCACTGCCAACCAGCCGCTCTCCTGCTATCATTCGCGCTATGGAAAAAATCAAGGGTATTAACCCATCCCGAATTATCTGGTGCTGTGAGGACATGGGCATTTCCGTCAAGGAACTGGCCCACGAGACCGATATTGCCCTCGCTACCCTCGAAAAGACATTGGAGGGGAAAGAAGCCCTGTCCGTCAAACAGTTACAGAAGCTGGCCTCCTACTTTAATCGGGGGCTGCTGTTCTTCCTGGAAGACGGCCCCGTCAGTGAGGGGCAAGTTCATTCCGTGCAGTTCCGGACACTGAGCAATCAAAAGCCACAACTGAGCCCGCGTTTTCGGGCCTTGGTTGAGCGAACAGAACACCAGCGTTTGACTTACTTGAGTCTCCGGGAGGAGTTGGGAGAGCTGGTTGATCCGGCTTGGTACCCGGAAGAAATTGCGGGGAATGCTCCGCGACCAGAGCGAGCAGCGCAGTTGGCTCGCGCTTGGCTTGGACTTCAGCCGGGACAGAGTTTTGCTGAAATGCGGACGGCTGTAGAAGCCAAAAATATTCTGGTATTTCTGAGCAACGGATATGCCGGCAAGTGGCAGATCCCCAAGGAAAGTCCCATCCGGGGCTTTTCTCTGTATTTCGACAGTTTCCCGGTTATTTTTATAAAAAAGCAGCTTTCCGAGGGAGCACAAGCGTTCACCATGATGCATGAGCTGGGGCACCTCCTGCTCCACCGCGAGAGTTTTGTCGACGACGAAGACGATTTTTATAGCAATAGTTCCAATGAAG
>Ga0307942_1000003_pt1 | contig 152956 bp, 148 predicted proteins | sample OrgLakmetagen175_FD_201846 | JGI IMG/M metagenome (GOLD analysis project Ga0307942, IMG submission 201846) | Saline water microbial communities from Organic Lake, Antarctica - #175 | ecosystem: Environmental > Aquatic > Non-marine Saline and Alkaline > Saline | place: Antarctica: Organic Lake... | reverse complement strand
GGCTGTACATTGCCGCGGGCGGCTCAGTCATCATGATCGTACTGCTGACCAACGTGTTCCCGGTGCTGAATCTGATGCAACTGGAGAGTAATACGGCCCGGGTCACACAGGGTTATCTGGATGCCTTTGCGTGGGGCATTCCCTTTATGCTGGTCATGATGTCACTGCGGGGACTGACCGATGGCCTGGGCCACACCCGCGTCATCATGGCGTTTTCGGTGCTGGGCACACTGATCAACCTGCCCCTGAACTATATTTTCATTTACGGCAAACTCGGTATGCCGGCAATGGGCGGCGTTGGCTGCGGCTGGGCCACGTCTATCTCTAATGCGGTGGCCGCCACAGCACTCATTCTCTACCTGAACCGCAGTGACGCCTACCGCCGGTTCCACTTGCTGGCCGACTGGGTGAAGCCCAACCTGGAAGGTATCCGCGAGGTACTCCGGCTCGGCATTCCCATCGGCTTTACCATCTTCGTGGAGGCCAGCCTGTTTTCCGTCATTGCACTGTTTCTGGCGCCACTTGGCCCGGTTACGGTGGCGGGCCACCAGATTGCACTCAATGTCGTATCACTGCTGTTCATGCTGCCATTGAGTATCGGTATGGCGCTGACTCTGCGGGTAAGTTTCCTGCTGGGCGCGCGGACTCCGGATACCGCAAGGCTGATCGCTCTCAGCTCACTGATTCTGGCGGTTAGCGTAGCGTTTGTGTTTGCCGTCGCCCTGTTTCTGCTTTCCGAACCGATCGCCTCGCTGTATACCAACGACCCCGAGGTACAGGCCGTAGCCGTGCAGCTGCTGGTATTCGCGGCGATCTTTCAGATAGCCGATGTGATTCAGGTCACCTGCATAAGCGCCTTGCGCGGCTACAAAGATACGCGCATCCCCATGTTTATCATGCTGTTTTCATTCTGGGGCGTGGGTCTGAGCCTGGGTTGGGTCCTGACGTTTACCGACTGGCTGGTGCCCGCTATGGGCGCGCCCGGCTTCTGGGTAGGGCTGACGTGCGGGCTGGCTTCCGCCAGCGTGCTTCTGGGCACGCGACTGTTTCTGTTCCGGCCAAAAATCGGCGGTGATTGACGGGCGGTCGCTGGAGTTAACAGCGGAACAGGAGTTAAACTCGGACAACACGATAAAAAAAGATCAGGAATCATTCGCTTGCAAAACCTTGTCCGCATCGCGCCCGGCGCACTGACCGTTGGCAAGCCATTGCCCTGGACCGTTTACGATACTGATGGTCACGTGCTTTTGTGTCAGGGCTATGTCATCCACAGTGACGCCCAGCTGGAACATCTGTTCGAGCGTGGGCTTTTTCATCCGCGCAAAATTGAACGGCTCCCGGAAGACGACCCGGAAGACATTCGTGCTCGCAATCCTTTCGCCGAATACCCGGTGCTGCTGCAAACCCTGGAATCGGCTCTTCAGGCCGTCACCGATCGGGACCCGAGCGCCCAGAAGCGACTCCTCGGACTGACCCGGATCATTGATCAGATGTGTAACGCATCACCGGAAGCGTGCCTGGCGCTGGTGCATCTTTACTCCATTGAACCAACCATCCACGAACAAATTCTGTTTTACGCCATCCTCTGCCAGTTCACGGCACGTCAATTCGGGCTGGACAACAAGCGCACGGCGGTTCTGGTGGGCGCGGCGCTGACCGCCAATCTGGCTCTGGTGCCGGTCGCGGACAAACTGAACGCCTCCAACAAGGTTCTGACCGACGATCAGCGGGCCGTCATCCGCAAGCACCCGATGCGCAGCATCCAGGCCTTGAAGGAAGCGGGCATTTCCAACTCCCTGCTGACAAAAATCATCGCCCAGCACCACGAACAGGCTAACGGCAACGGCTACCCCCACGGTCTGAGCGGCACGGAAATTCGCGGTGAAGCTGAAATTCTGGCGCTGTCAGAGCGGTATGTGGCCATCATTACCCGTCGGGCCTATCGACGCCGCATGAACGTCACCGAAGCCCGCAAGCTGATGACCAGCCTGGCTGATGGCGTTTTCAGACCAGCCATTCCCCGAGCCCTGTTAAAGGTGCTATCAGAATACCCGCCAGGCACATTGGTAAAACTGCAGAGTGAAGAAGTCGCGGTCATTGTGGCCCGGCCAAAAGGAACACGTGGCCCCTTCGCCAAAGCGATCATCGGTCCCAGAGGCAACCGCTACAACGGAACCTTTGACAGAGATTGCAGCCTGCCCGATTTCAGCATTGTTGGAGTGGAAGTGCCCGAAATGATGCCATCAATGGATTTCGGGCAAATCTGGGGATTCCGCTAGTCCGTCAGCAGGCCCAGGGCTCTGGCGTGGTGATCCAGATGTTCATCAATGAACGACGCAATGAAGAAGTAGCTGTGGTCGTATCCCCGGTGCATCCGCAGTTCGATCGGGTGCTCCGCCTTCTTGCAAGCGTCAGCAAGCGCTTCCGGGTGTAGCTGCTCTTCCAGAAAGTTGTCTGCCGCTCCCTGATCCACCAGCAATGGCAGGCGCTCCCTGGCCGTCGCGATCAGCAGCGTGGCATCCCACTCCGCCCATGCGGCGGTATCAGAGCCCAGATAACCCTCGAATGCTTTCTTGCCCCAGGGGCAATCGGACGGATGCGCGATGGGGGCGAAGGCCGAAACCGACAGATACTGTCCGGGACTCCTGAGTGCGGCAATCAAGGCGCCATGGCCACCCATTGAGTGCCCGCTGATCGAACGCTGTTCCGTCACCGGGAGGTTGGACTCCACCAGTTGCGGCACTTCCTTGATCACATAATCGTACATGCGGTAATGAGGCGCCCAGGGCTGACGGGTGGCGTTGATGTAAAACCCGGCACCGCTGCCGAAATCGTAGCTGTCGTCCTCGCCCGGTAAACCCAGACCCCGCGGACTGGTATCCGGGCACACAATAGCCATGCCCAGTTTCGCGGCGTGTTTCAGCGCCCCCGCCTTTTGCATGAAATTCTGATCAGTACAGGTCAATCCGGACAACCAGTAAAGCACAGGCACCTTGCGGGAGTCAGAGCCAATGGCCGAAGGCGGAAGAAACACGGCAAATTCCATTTCACAGTCCAGCGCCGCGGAATGGTGCCGGTAACGCCGGTGCTCGCCGCCGAAACAGACATTGGTCGAAAGTAATTCCATGAAAACCTCATTCAATCCGGAAAGTTCAGTTCACGAGGCGGTCAGACGATTTTTGACACATCCATGCCAAAGCCCAACTTGGCCAGCTCCGCGAGGATAGCAGTACGTGTCACGATGCCGATCAGCTTTCCGTTTTCGGTGACCGGATAAACCTTGGGCTTGCCCGCGCCAAGATTCTGGGCCAGGTCCACCACGGACATTTCCGGTGAGATCGTCAGCGGATTGTGAAACATCACATCATCCACTTTGGGATCGCCCTCACGGTGATAATTACTGACCAGCAGCGCATGAATGCAGTCCTGCTCGGAAATAAACCCAATCACCTTGCGATGATCATCCACCACCGGCAGGCCAGTGACGTGATTGTGCAACAGCGTTTTAACCACCTTGGTTAACGGGGTACCGCAGCGAATGGGTTCAATGTGATTCGACATGACGTCAGATGCTTTAAGCGATTCCATCAATAGACTCCCTCAAATGATAATGTCCGGTATCATGCTTCTAAAGATAGGCAATCCGGGCCGAAACTGACACTTTGAATCAGCCCGCCTGATTCATGGTTTCAAAGCCAATCCGGGCAAAATCCGCCAGCAGCGGTTCCGGTAGATCGTGTCCCATACCCTCCATCAGCTCGACCCGGGCGTGAGGCATCAGATAAGCAAGCTGCTGGGCCGCCGCAGGGCGCACCAGAGGGTCGGCTTTGCCGTGAATAACTGCCACTGGCTGGCGAATACGCCGGGTCGCTGACGACAGGCTGCCCGTCGCCAGAATGGCACGGGTCTGGCGCAGAATGCCAGCCGGGTGGTAACTGCGCCGATAGTTGAACGTAATCCGCTCGCGCAGATAGTCCTCGCGGGCGGGAAACCCGGGGCTCTGACTCAGCTTCCAGAAACCCATCGACCGCTCCACCACGGACTGCTCGTCGTTTCCACGCGACCCCATTCCCGCCAGGCGAGCAATCAACGACGCCTTGGGCATCGGCAATCGCGGGCTGTTGGTAGACGTCATGATCAGGGTTGCCGAGCGCACCCGCTCAGGCCAGTTCGCCGCCACCAGCTGGCTAATCATGCCGCCCATGGAGACTCCCACCAAATGAGCGCTGGGCAACCCGAGTGCATCCATGACACCGCAGACGTCGGCAGCCATGTCATGGAGCGTATAGGGCGCCGGTATGGCCAGACCCATCCGGGATCTCGCCATCACGGTCATCGGGTGGCCTTTCACGCGGTCTTTGAGATGAGACGACAGACCAATATCCCGATTATCAAACCGGATGACCCGATAGCCCTCTGCAACATAGTGCTCAAGCAGGGCTTCTGGCCACAGCGTCATCTGCGCGGCAAGCCCCATTACAAATACCACAGGTTCGCCCTGAGGATTTCCGCGGGTTTCCACACAGAACTGCAGCTCGCCGACAGTCACATGAAACGTTTCCGGCGCCGAGGTGGCTGCCTCGCTTTTGGGTATACCCGTTGCTAGCCCGGGGTCGCTCATTCAATAACACTCCTGAAATCTGTGACTCGCAGGTTAACCCACCGACAGGATATTTACACCAGAGAAGCCCGGTCTACACTTAATGCATCCGGCGCTGTCTCGCTGATTGACTAGCCCCTTGGTTTTCGAGACATCCGTCACCATCTATGAACGTATACGAAGAGAACAGCCGGCCGTTGCTTTGGCCGGACACGCTGATAACCAATGGAGGACATACAATGACCTTACGACTGGGAGATACCGCACCGGACTTCGAACAGGAATCCAGTGAGGGCACCATCCGCTTTCATGAGTGGCTTGGCGACGGCTGGGGCATTCTGTTTTCCCATCCGGCGGACTTCACGCCGGTGTGCACCACCGAGCTGGGCCTGACCGCCAAGCTGAAAGGCGAATTTGCCAAGCGTAATGTGAAAGCCATCGCCCTGAGCGTGGACGCGGTGGAATCGCATACCAAGTGGATCAGCGACATCAACGAAACTCAGGGCTGCACGGTAAATTTCCCGATCATTGCGGATCAGGATCGCAAAGTGTCCCAGCTTTACGACATGATTCATCCGAATGCCGATAACAGCCTGACCGTCAGATCTTTGTTCGTGATTGACCCGAATAAAAAAGTACGCCTGATGATCACCTACCCCGCCAGCACCGGACGTAACTTTAACGAAGTCCTGCGGGCGGTTGATTCGCTGCAGATGACAGACGATCACAAGGTGGCCACTCCGGGTAACTGGGAGAAAGGCGAAGATGTTGTGATCGTGCCATCACTGCAGGATGAGGATGAAATCAAAAAACGTTTCCCGAGGGGTTACAACGCCGTCAGACCTTACCTGCGGATGACGCCGGACCCATCCGTAAACTGGAGCGGCGACTGACCGCTCTATCCATAAAAAAACCGGGCCAGGCCCGGTTTTTTTATGAGTACGATATCGTTAACTGCCTCAGAATGCGGGAACAACCGCCCCCTCATAATTGGTCAGAATGAATTCCCTGACATCTTCGGAATTCAGCGCAGCCGCCAACTTCTTCATTGCGTCGCTGTCTTTATTGTCCGGACGAGCCACCAGAATGTTCACGTACGGCGAATCTGATCCTTCTATCACCAACGCGTCCTCGGTGGGGTTGAGACCGGCCTCAAGCGCGTAATTGGTGTTGATCAACGCCACATCTACCTGGTTCAGAATCCTTGGCAAGGTCGCCGCTTCCAGTTCCTTGAAATCCAGGTTCCTGGGGTTTTCTGCAATGTCCCGGGGTGTTGCGGTGATTTTGCTTTTGTCTTCCAGGGTAATCAATCCCGCTTTCTGGAGAAGCAGAAGGGCACGGCCGCCGTTGGTGGGGTCGTTTGGAATTGCGACGACGGCGCCATCTTTCAGATCGTCCAGGGACTGGATCTTGCTGGAATAGGCGCCAAACGGTTCAACATGGACGCCGGTAACCGTCACCAGACTGGTGCCGCGGCCATCGTTAAATTCATCGAGATAGGGCTGATGCTGGAAAAAATTGGCGTCCATCCGCTTCTGGTCCACCTGAATATTGGGCTGGACGTAATCCGTGAATACTTTCACATCCAGTTCCACACCCTGTTCTGCCAACTGGGGTTTCAGGAATTCCAGAATTTCCGCATGGGGCACGGGCGTCGCGGCCACGGAGAGCTCCTGCGCTGCAACCGCGCCAGAGAAAGTGGTCGCTGCAACCAGCGATACGAGCGTTTTCTTCAGATTCATAAACGGTTCTCCTGTTTTACTTCCGACTGAAATGCAGTACCAGACGGTCGCCGACCATCTGCAATAGCTGAACAAAAATGACGAGAAGCGCCACGGTAATAACCATGACGTCCGTCTGGAATCGTTGATAACCGAAGCGGATGGCCAGATCGCCCAGGCCACCGCCGCCGATAACGCCCGACATGGCGGCATAAGACACCAGCGTAATAGCTGTGACAGTGATGCCCGCGATGATGCCGGGTAAGGCTTCCGGCAATAAGGCGCCAAAAACGATTTGTTTAACGGTGGCACCCATGGCCTGGGTCGCTTCGATGATGCCGCGGTCCACTTCCCTCAAAGACGTTTCCACCAGCCGGGCAAAGAAAGGTGCACCACCGGCCACCAGCGGCGGAATGGCCCCTGCCACGCCGAGTGACGTTCCGATCAACATAACCGTAAACGGGATCATCACGATTAATAGAATGATAAACGGCACAGATCGCAGCACGTTCACCACAAAAGAAAGCAAAGCGTAGGCCAATGGCTGTTCCAGCAACTGCCGCTTACCGAACAGGAACAGCAACACCCCGACGGGCAAACCGATGACCACGCTGAACAACAGCGACATGCCCACCATCACCAGCGTATCCCAGCTGGCCCAGCCGATTTCGGTCCAGTCGACGTTGTCCATCAGGCCTTCCATCAATGCTTCCATCAGCGCAGCACCTCCACGTGAACATCAGCTACTTCAAATGCACCCATGGCCAGATCCAGATCACCGCCAACCAGTGACAGAGTCAACTGGCCGTAGGGCGTATCTTTGATGTGATCAATGCGGCCAGAGAGAATACTGAAATCCACGCCGGATTCCCGGGCAACGCTGCCCAGCAGGGGCGTATAGGTAGATTCGCCGCGAAAGGTCAACCGCAGGATACGGCCTTTGGCCTGTGCCAGGTCCCGCTGCATATCTTCCGGGTCAATGTGCTCGCTCTCGAAGACGAAATCCCTAGTGGTTGGGTGTTTCGGGTGCAGGAAAACGTCGCTGACCGCGCCCATTTCAACCACTTCACCGGCGTCCATCACCGCCACCCGGTCGCATACTCGACGCACCACGTCCATTTCATGGGTGATCAACACAATGGTCAGGCCCAATTCCTTGTTGATATCCGCCAGCAAGCGCAGAACCGACTGGGTAGTCTGCGGGTCCAGGGCGCTGGTGGCTTCGTCGCACAGCAAAATGGTCGGACGGCAGGCCAGGGCCCGGGCAATGCCGACCCGCTGTTTCTGACCACCGGACAGCTGGGAGGGAAACTTGGTTGCCTGGTCGCCCAGACTGACCCGTTGCAACAGTTCATCCACCCGGTTACGGATTTCCTTCGCGGAATAGATCCCCGCCAGCTTCATGGGGAACGCTATGTTGTCTGCGACTGTCTTGGAGGAAAGCAGGTTGAAATGCTGGAAAATCATGCCGACTTTGCGACGAAAAGCCCGCAACTCCGCCGAACTGTAGCGGGTGATGTTTTCATCGTCGATCAGGATGTGGCCCGCCGTGGGCGGCTCCAGCAGGTTGATCAAGCGCACCAGGGTGGACTTGCCCGCACCGGAGTGCCCGACAATGCCGAAGATCTCGCCGGTTTCGATGGTCATGCTGGTGGGCTGCAGCGCGGGAACCGCCTGCCCCTTCACCTGATAGGATTTCTGAACCTGGTCAAAAACAATCACCGATTAACCCTGCCGACGTTTTAAGCGTGCGTGAAATAACCGGCAAGTATAAAGCAAACCTCGGGCAAACCCGAGCCCGGGAGGCTTGGTAGATCCCACTATCCCTGCGCGCAATTTGCGGCCATCGCTTTACACAAGCGATACGCAACCGTCGCTGACACTCGATTGTCAGTTGAACTAAACTGTCAAAGATGCGTTTTGCGTTCCGATTCAGCAAGGATACAACCTTGAACAAAAACAATGACCAGACCGTTCCGAGAATGAATTCCACCCAGGCCTGGGTGACCTATCTGAGCAAAGTGGAATTGCCGGTCCTTGCCAATACCTTACGCCGTATTGGTGAATTGACGGACAGCAGCAACAGCACGGTCAACGAACTGGCCAATGTCATCCTGAACGATGCCCAACTGACCTCCCAGGTGCTCAGACTGTCCAACACCGTATTCTATAACCAGACACGCACCCAGGTCAGCACGGTCAGCCGAGCCATTACGCTGATCGGTTTTGACGCTGTTAAATCCATGGCCATTTCATCGCTGATTGTGGATTCACTGCTCAAACGCACGGACCGTCCCCACCTGCTGCGCTGCCTGGCCCGGGCTATTCATGCCGCCGTGCAGGCCCGGTGCCTGATGCCCAAGCGCAATGAACAGGCGCTTGAGGAGGTGTTTATCGGCGCTTTGCTGATGAACATCGGCGAGCTCGCGTTCTGGTCCTGCGATACCGAACAGGCCGTGGAGCTCGAGAAAGCGTTGCAGCTGGATGAACCACCTGTGCAGGCCCAGAAAGCAGTGCTTCACTCAACCTTTACCGAGATCACTCGGGGGCTGGTTGAGGCCTGGTCTCTGGGACCGTTTATCAAGGAAGTGGTGTCCGCCGGCAAAGCCAATTCCCAGGCCGCCAGCCTGGTTCGCCATTCCGTGGAAATGGCCAGGCTATCTGAGCAGGGCTGGCGCGGCGCGGACATGGACAAAGCTCTGGAAGCGCTTGCCGAGGATATCGGAGAGGCACCGGCAACGGTTCGCGACCGGGTCAAGGTCAACGCCGGTGAAGCGGCGAGGGTCGCCGTATCCCTGGGGATTCCCCAGGTCACCGCGCTGATGCCGGGCAACCAATCCGAGCAGGATGCCAGCCTGCACCATGCGCCCAAGGTTGACCCGGTTCTGCAATTGCAGATTTTGCGGGATCTGACCCATACCCTGGCGGAAAAACCCGATATCAACGAAGTCTGCCAGCTGGTGATTGAGGGCATACACCGCGCGGTGGGCATGCAACGAGTCGCGCTACTGATGACCGACCGCAGCGGTCAGGAACTGGTCCCCCGCAAACTGGGCGGTAAAGGCACCGACGCCTGGAAGGAAAATTTCTCGATTCGGCGGGATGGCTCTGACGTTCTCGGGGTAATTCTGCCCAAAGCAAGCCACTACATTTACCAGCCGAAAAACAAAATGGAAGCGGTTGCGTTCGACCCCTGGCTGGGGCGAGTACCTGCACTGGTGGCACCCATCAAAGTGAAAGGGCGATTGATCGGGTTGTTTTATGCCGATAACGCTGCAGCTGATTATGTCCCATCACAGGAACAACTCATGGCGTTTGCCCATTTTGTGCAGAACGCACAGCTGTGCCTGACCCTGATATCGGAACACTAGTCCGACATCGGGGTCAGGATTTCCTCAGTGAAGAGCACGGAGCTGGCGTGGATAGAGCGCGGCGCTGACTTCCGGCTCTTCCAGCATATCGGCAAGTTCCCGATCAATGTCGGTTTCCTCGCCTTCATCCGGCAGCGGCTCAAACAGGGTGTTGAGCCATGAAGTAACCGAAGGCGCATCGTCCCTGCCGTATTCTGTGGATAGCGCCTTGATCCGGCGGAAACCAATGATCCGCTGGTGCTTGGGGTCACGGATCTGCTCGAAACCGCGCCAATAGATCCGGTCACGGGTATGAAGCTGCACGAACAGGGTATCGATCGGTTCAACAGGGTCTTCGCTATCAGACTCGGCGTCCTCGGCCTTTAGCCTGTCTGGTTCGTCTCCTTCCACGGCCGCTGCCGCAGGTTTCTTATTGCGAATAGTGGTCCAGGCCGGGTAGAGCACGGCCACCGCGTCGGCTTCCACGTGTTCACGGGCCGCGCGAAGGATCAGTCCCCAACGGGCTTTGTCGGCATCGGTCTCAAGAGAGTTTATGGGCAGATCGTAGCTTTGTTCACTGGACAGTACGATCGCCATCATCGGGGCGTCGAGCTCCCCCATGGCTTCGGCCTGTGCTACAGACACCAGTTCGTCGATTGCCATCGGTTGGTTCATACGTTATTCGCCTCCTCGATGCCATCAGGGTATTGCAGGAAGAAAGGGTCTTCCTGTCTAACAGCATAGACTGTTCCTGATATAAAGATAAACGTGAAACTGACACGCCCGGATCACAATGACGGACACTGATGCGTCAAAAAGCGGCCTCCAGCCTCTCATAATGACCGAACCAGGGGCTGGCTTCCTCCAGCTGCGCCGCCAGTTGCAACAATGCTCCTTCAGCGCCATGAGGCGCGCCAAACTGAACGCCAACGGGCAGGCCGTCTTTGCTCCAGTTCAGTGGGACCGACATAGCCGGTGTTCCTGTCAGATTAGCTAGTTGAGTAAATGGGGTTCTTGCCAGACTTTCCAAGGCCATCTGATCAACCTGGCCGCTTCGATGCACCATCTTTCCCGCATTCAGCTTCAGCATTAGCTTCGCTGCGAATCGCAGGTGGGGCGGTGTGTCGAGCTCTCCGATCCTTGCCGGCATCTGGCCAACCGTAGGACATAAGTACATATCATAACGTTCGAAATAGGCGCCCAGGGCGCGGGCGAAATCATTCCATTGCTGACGGCGCCTGACATACTCAGGCAAGGGCAGAGTCTGCCCCAACATGGCGATCAGGCGGGTATCCAGTTCGAAATCGCTGTCACCGGCACCCAACTCGGTTTTGGCAAAATCCATCAGGGTCGACACTTCGCCGAAATAAAGTCCTAGGTAACAACGTGCCAGAGCCATTCCGTCAAATTCGGGCCGGGCATACTCGACGGTGTGGCCAAGACTTTCCAGCATGCGCGCGGCATCTTCTACCGCATCCACGCACTCCGGGGCCACCTCGGTATTGTAAGGTGAGGATGTAAACACACCGATGCGCAATGGTTTTGGCGATTGCTGCATGAGTTCACTGAACGGTGCCTCTGGCGACGCGATCCTGAACGGGTCACCCGTCGCCGAGCCCGCAAGTACGTCAAGCATGGCCGCGCTGTCCCGGACGGTTCGGGTAAGCACGTGATCGGTGGAGGCACCCGTCCAGGCCTCACCGGCATAGGGCCCGGCGGAGATTCGTCCACGGGAAGGTTTCAGGCCGAACAGCCCGTTGTAAGCCGCCGGAATGCGGATAGACCCACCACCATCATTGGCACCGGCCATCGGCACGATACCGGCTGCCACGGCCGCACCGGAACCGCCACTGGAACCGCCGGGGGTCAGTTGCGTATTCCAGGGATTGCGCGTCGCTCCCCAGAGGCTCGATTCGGTTACGCCTTTCAAGCCAAATTCAGGTGTGGCCGTGCGACCCATAAACACCACACCGCCCTTCCGGGCACGGCGCACGTATTCCGAGTCCTGATCGGCAATGTTGTTTCTCAGGCCCCGACTGCCGTAGGTACAGGGATGGCCCTGCTGTTGCTGTGACAGATCTTTAAGCAGCATTGGTACGCCGCAGAAGGTACCATCTGGACAGAAAGATTGTTCCTGTGCCTCCGTATACTGGGAGTAGCAAATGGCATTCAGCCGGTCGTTAACCGACGTTGCACGCGCAATGGCCGCGTCACAGACATCGCGGCCAGTCACCTCTTTGCGACGGATCAGGTCGGCAAGGGCGACGGCGTCAAATCGAAGGTATTCGGATTGCTTCATGAGAATTCCCGTTTCTTTTGTTGCTCTTCTGGGCGCAGTAGCCATTAGTATCGCACCGATCGTCCAGGCCAGCGAACCACCCGAGCCCGAGAATGACTGGCTCACCGTCGTCCGTGATTCGCCTTACTGGACCAGTAAAGGCGTCTACGACAACATCATTACCATCCGGCGCTGGGTATTAAAAGAACGCGGATTCTGCTCCAGGCCCGATCGCCACATTCTATTTGATCGTCGTGGGAAGTTTTTGAGCTTTATCGAGGATGGCGCCAGTCGTGAGGCTACCCAGATCCGACTGAACGAGACAAGAGCCTTGATGGCGGCGAGAGGCGACGTGGACGACTGGACGCCGGGCAGCCTCAGCAAGACAGGCTATCCCTTCGCACTGTCGTGCCTTCAACCCCACGTTGATCTTTCGGCCGCGGTTGATCGCTATCTCGGCGCAACGGAAGCAGATCGACTCTGGGGCACCTGGGACGACCTCAGTTTTGCTTCTGCCGAGGAGCCCCGCTCGCTGCATGAGGCGATGCAGTACGTGTATGAAACCCGACTCAACCAGCAGCGCCTGGACCTGCCCGACATCTTGCCCCGGTATCTCGGTGGCCAGGTGCTGATCGAAAGCAGCGGCCAGCCCCGGGCCCATTCCACCGCCAACGCCAAAGGGATACTGCAGCTGTCGCCTTCCGCACTTGGTGACTGCCAGGTCAGCCCGGACAACCACTGGCACCGCCTGGCCCAGGTGGACTGCGCCCTGAAACTCATGCAACAGAATGCCCGGAACCTGGAGCCGGCCTTCATGAAACGGTTTGGCAACCTGCCGGCTGAAAAGCGTGATCGGCTATTTTCTCTGCTTCTGGTTCAGGCCTATCACGGTGGGTTGGGGCGGGTGGTTTCGCTGTTGGAAGATGAGGATCTGTCGAAGCCGGCCGCCTTCTTTGCCCGAGAGTACGATAACTTCAGCGCCGGCGACATTCTGTTTGGAATGATTTTCCATAATCTGGGACGGAACCGCTTCGGTCTGGCCTCACTGTATTACGTTGCCGATGTACAACTGGCGACCGAAACAATTTGCGCTAACGATCGCCTGTCAGGCGATTCATTCTGCAACTGAGGTACGTTATGCATCAGGTTGCATTAGCGCCGAAGGACTTCCACTATGAGTTGATAATCTTCACCGGGAGTAACGGGTAATGCCTGAAAGCGACAGCTATCGCAGCGTGGCGCATCGCTCGACCGTCAAGTCGATCAACGCGGCACTGGCGCGGTAGTGGAATTGACCGTTCTGCCCGACAGCATCAGCCCGGCGCTGGCCGTCGGGCTGATGCTGGCCTCGGTCATTACTTCCATGATCACCGCCAGCCTGGGCGCAGGTGGTGGTCTTTTACTGCTGGTGCTGATGGCCCTGTGGATTCCACCGGCGGTCATCATTCCAGTCCATGGCATGGTCCAGCTCGGCTCCAATCTGGGGCGGGCGACCCTGACCTGGCGACACACCGACTGGCGCGCCATAGCCGCCTTCGCGCCCGGTGTTCTGGTGGGTGCGGCTATCGGTGCCTGGCTGTTGGTGGACCTGCCCGAACACCTCTGGCAACTGACCATTGCCGGCTTCGTGCTTTATCTTTGCTGGGGGCCGGCACTGCCCAGAGGCGTATTCGGCCGTACCGGTATTTTCGTTGCTTCGGCATTCACCAGCTTCGCAAGCCTGTTCGTGGGCGCAACCGGGCCACTGGTAGCAGCTTTCATCAAACAGATGCACGAGGACCGCTTCAAAACCGTCGCCACCTTCGCCACCGCCATGAGCCTGCAGCATGCCCCCAAAGCCCTGGTGTTCGGCCTGGCAGGCTTTGTGTTTCATGAATGGCTGTTATTTATTGTGGGAATGATTGCCTTCGGCTTTGCCGGCACATGGATCGGCCTGCACCTGTTGAAAAATCTCGAGAATCGACATTTCCAGCATATCTTCAACCTTGTGCTGACCCTGCTGGCACTTCGACTGCTATGGCAGGCAGGACAATCGTTATTCTGATAACGCTGACATAAACCACGATCCGATTCCGACCCTGGGCCTTGGCGGCGTATGCCCGCTCGGTGACCGGGCACAACCATGACCGAACCCCTGATGAGGCACTCCCTGCGCTAGGCATACCGGCCATCAAACGAGCCATTTGTTGCCCAGTCAGCAACATTTGGCCCCGGCGTCAGCAACGGATTGCCCGACGGCAATCACAGAAGCAAGCGCGCACCTCATTAGCCCATGTTTATATTGATTTTTATCTTTCTGGCACGGCCTTTGTAATGAGCCTTGTGTCCAGGGAAAACCTTGGGACACTTACTCACTCAAACGTCATGGAGCAGACTATGCCAACTCCCTGTTATATCAGCATCGAAGGCCAGACTCAGGGCAACATCACCGCCGGCGCATTCACTTCCGATTCCGTAGGCAACATCTACGTTGAAGGTCACGAAGACGAAGTGCTGGTTCAGGAATTCAGCCACGTTGTGACCGTTCCGACTGACCCACAATCCGGTCAGCCTTCCGGCCAGCGCGTTCACAAGCCCTTCAAGTTCACCTCTGCACTGAACAAAGCCACCCCGCTGATGTACAACGCACTGGCGTCTGGCGAAATGCTGCCGAAGGTTGAACTGAAGTGGTACCGCACGTCTGTTGAGGGCAAGCAGGAGCACTTCTTCTCTACCATCTTGGAAGATGCCACCATTATCGACATCGACTGCAACATGCCGCACTGCCAGGACACCGCCAGTGCTGACTTCACTCAGCTGGTAACGGCCTCCCTGTCCTACCGCAAGGTTACCTGGGAACATGCCGTTGCCGGAACGTCCGGTGCAGACGACTGGCGCTCGCCTGTCGAAGCGTAAGTCGCTTCTGGCGTTCAGCAAGTCCAATGCCCCGGCGATGATCAATCGTTCGGGGCATTGTTTTCTCTGACACAGGAAAATGCATTATCCTGTCCGTCATGACCAAGACTCCCTCCCATTCGCACAGGCTCGGCGAGCTGATGTGCACCGTTACCGAACAGATTCTCTGGTCGACTTCGTACCGGGAACTCGTTTGCCGTGTCGGGTCCGGGCAGGCGACCTATCATCGGTTTGATCCCCGTAGCGGGCAGCACCAGATCACCTATGGCGCGCGAATGATAGAAGCCAAGCACAGGCCGGAAACCGCCAGCGGCTGGTTGTCGGGCCGGGAAATCCGGCAGCGGGGGTACTTTGACGGGAAGCTGAGCCCGCTTAACCTGCTGGCCCACACCTGTTGCCATGAATTTGCCCACCTGTTGCAGCACAGTGCCGGCCAGCGGTTTCGCGGGTCTGTTCACAACCGGCATTTCTACCGGATTCTGGACGACCTGCACGCCAACGGGCGCGCCGGAGCGGCGCGGGCAGCGCTGTCAGATCTGGCAGCGCGGCATGAGCTGTCGTTATCCGCAGACGGCTTTGCGCTGCCAGACCCGACAATAGATCGGGCAAACTGGGCGGTCGGCGACTCGGTGTCGTTTGCGGCGGGGCGCAGCGAGCGCCAGGGCGACATCCTCAAGGTGAACCGGAAAACCTGTACAGTTCGCGGCACCGGACTTTCCCGCGGGATGCGCTATCGGGTTCCGATGCAACTGCTTCGCAAGAGCGACGCCGTCGACGAGAGGGGCTGAAAGCGCTTATCCGGTGCGCCTGCCCCGTCACGGCGCATAAACACCAGATTAACAATGCATGACTGCATCGATAACGTACTGAATTTAAAAGATTCAGCTTATTGGCACGCGCTTCGCATAGAGTAAAAGTAGGGAAGATTCTCCCGGCTAGGGACCCGGCCGGACCATCAGATCATTGTTGTTGGCATTCTCGCCGGGCTATCGACACCTTCTATGGGACGATACCCCGGCTTTTTTATTTGCCCCGATCACTCCCCGAACTCTCACCGAACTCTCAGACCTCGGAAACCGGAGTCGCACCGTACTTCCGGCGCCAGCCCAGAACAAACACCGTCAGCGCCGGCAGGAACGTCAGCGTTACCGTGGCTGCACCGGCCAGACCAAACAGAACGATCGCGCCCACGCCTCGGTATAGCTCCGTGCCTTCGCCCGGCAGGAACACTAGCGGTGACAGGCCACAGATAGTGGTCAATGTGGTCATTGCGATGGGCCGCAGGCGAGTTTCCACAGCACCGATCACCGCATCCACCACCGACACCTCCCGCTGCCGCAGATTTTGCCTTGCCTGTTCCACCACCAGGATCGGGTTGTTCACCACCGTACCCATCAGAATCAGGAACCCCAGCATCGTAATCATGTCGAAAGGCTGGCTCAGGGGCAGCAGGCCGATTCTGGGTAATAAACCACCCACCAGGTTCATCAGTGCCAGGCCCACGATGCCGCCCGCGATACCCAACGGAATCGCCGTCAAAATCAGCAGCGGGAAACCCCAGTGAGCGAAGATCGCCACCAGCAACAGGTAGACAATCACCACCGCAATCATAAAGTTTCCGCTCAGGGCATCGCGGGTGGCGTTGAGCTGGTCGCTCGCCCCGGAAATATCAATGGCCACGCCTGAAGGGATCTCGCCACTGTCCCGCATGACACCCAGCAATTCCGTCCGGACTTTTTCAACACCCGCTTCGAGAGGCACATCGTCCGGCGGGATGACATTAAGGGTCACCGTACGTCGGCCGTCCAGTCGGCGCACGGTACTGGTATCCACAGTTTCCTCAATGGTCGCCAGGCTCGACAAGGGCAGTGTGGCGCCCTGAGGAGTGTGCACCATCACATCCGGCAGCTGATCCAGGCTAGGATTGCGACCCGCGCTGCCGTAAAGGTAGATATCGATCTTGTCGTCGTCCAGGAAGAAGTCATCCACATAGGAGCCTTCGGTCAGCGACGCCACGGTGAAGCCAATGGCCTCGGTGCTCAGCCCCAGTTCCGCCGCCCGGTCCCAGTCCGGCCGCACCTGGATCAGGGGCTGTGCGAGGGCCAGAGTCGATGGCTGGGTCTGAATGCGGGGGTTGCCGAAAATCTCCTGGGCCCGGCCATAAGCCGTGTTAGCCACTTCGTAAATCGACACCAGGTCCGGGCCGGAGATATCCAGGTTGATGCTGCGCGTGCCACCGTCGTTGCTGGAGATAATGGAGCCCTTGGCGGCAAAAGCGCGCATGCCCGGAAACTGCTCGTAAAAACCGGTAATTTCGTCCATCAACACTTCAATGTGCCGGGCGTTGACCGTTTCCGCAATAATCCGCACGTTAGTGGGACTGATCTGCATGTTCAGGTACGCGAGGGGCGGAATCGGCGTTTCGCCGCTTTCATAGGCCTCCGGGTCGGCCTGAACGTGAGGCAGAAAGTGATCTTCCACCTGTTTGGCAATGGTTTCCATTTCAGACAGGTTGTAACCCGGCGGTGCGTTCATGGAAGCAAAGGTTTTCGGCTCCTCGCCTTCCGGCAAATACTCCGCGGGCGGGGTGAGGAAGAATATGATCCAGAAACTCAGCGCCACCGTGCCAAGAATGACCACGCCCCGCCTGAGAGGTCCGCTCACCAGCCATCGCACCCCGCCGACAATAGTGGCCGCCCAGCCACCCGACACGGTGTTGCCAAAGCGATCCGTGTCCGACTCGCGGATGCCAAAGTCTAACCGTGCGCTCAGAGTAGGAATCACGGTAACCGCCACCAGCATGGACGCGAAAATCGCGGCCGAAATCGCAATGGCCACGTCAGAATACAGTTGCCCGGCTTCTTCCTCGATGAACAGGATCGGCAGAAACACCAAAATAGTGGTCATGGTAGAAGCCAACACCGCCGGCCAGACTTCCTGAACTCCCTTGAGGGCCGACTCAAATTTGTCCAGCCCCAGACGCCGGTGGCGCTCGATGTTTTCCAGCACCACGATGCTGTTGTCCACCGTCATCCCGATGGCAAAAGCGACACCCGCAAGGGAAATGACGTTAATGGTGCGGCCAGTCATCATCAGCCCCAAAAACGCCGCGATGGCACACAAAGGAATGCCCACCACGCCCACAAAGGTCGCGCGGGAGGATCTCAGAAACAGAAACATCACCAGGGTCGCAAACACGGCGCCAATGCCGAGGTTGGTCCAGACATTCGCCACAGAGGCTTCCACATAGCGGGCGTCGTCGGCGGTCAACGCCAGTTCCATTCCCTCGGGGTTCAAAACCTCGGCGTTGATGGCATCAACTTCCACCAGCATGCCGCGTTTGATATTGATGACGTTGGAACCGCTCTCCCGTCGCACCTGAAGCCCCAGAACCCGCTGACCATTGATATAGGACAGCTCGCGGATGCGAGAGTGATCCTGTTCCACATTGGCTACCTCGGACAGGCGCACCACACTGTCGCCGGTGCGGGACACGACCAGACTGCGCAGTTCCTCAAGATCGCGGAATCGCCCCACCGTGCGCAAAAGATAACGGCGTTTACCGGCGTCCACTTCGCCACCAGACACGTCCTGATTCCGGCTGGTGATGGCATCCCGCAGGTCCAGAAGACTGAGGCCTCGCTGGGCCAGTTTCGCCTCATCCACGGTGATCTGCATCTGACGGTCAGCCCCACCGCCGACCGTCACTTCCGAGACCCCCTGCACGCTTTCCATCCGGGGCCTGACGCGATCTTCCACAAAGTCACGCATCAGGTCGATGTCCAGCTCCCGGGGATTACCCGGCAGGGTCGACACGCGGAAATACATAAAGGCGTTGGAAGAGAATGAGGCCGCCACGATGCGCGGTTCATCCACATTGCTGGGGTAGTTTGATACCTGGCTAAGGGCGTTGTTTACCTGGATCAGGGCTTCGGTGATATCCACACCAAACGGGAACTCCAGTTCAATCTCGGCAGAGCCGCTGGAGGCCGTGGAGGCCATTTCGCTCAGGTTGGGCACGTTGCGGAGGTAACGTTCCTGTTCAATCAGGATTTCTTTTTCGATGTCCTGGGGTGTGGCGCCGGGCCATTGGGTCTCCACCGTAATGGTGCGGGTTTCCAGATCCGGAATCATCTGCACCGGGATCCGCAAGGCGGCGGCCGAACCAATAATCGCCAGAATCAGGGTAATCACGGTCACCAGAGTGCCGTGGCGGATGACGCCAGCAAACATCAGCGGGAACCCCGTTCGGCGAGCTTGACTTTGGCGCCGTTTTCGAGGGATTCGTTACCGCGAATAACCACCTGCTCGTCACCCTCTAGCCCGCTGAGGATTTCCATGCGGTTATCGAAACCAGAGCCGACTTCGACTCGTTTCTCCCGCACTTCATAAAGATCATCGCCTGCAGATTCCGCCAGCCAGACAGTGACCCGCCCGTCCGGGTAGCGGTTGATGGCGTCCCGGGAGACGGTCATGCCCCGCTCCCCGGTCGAGACCCGCAAGGTTGCTCGAACCGCCATGCCCGGCAGAGCCGTGAATGCTTCGGGGCCAGTTGCCCGCAACAGAAAGGTCCTGGCTTCAGGATCGCTGACTGGCACCAACGACTCAATTCTGGCGACGACCGGATTCCCGCCCGTGCCCAGCGGGTGAACCAGAAGCTCCGAGTCCCTGGTGACCCGTTCGAAGTAATCCTGCGGGACCCGAAAATCCAGCCGCAGGTTAGTGGTATCAACCAGAGTCAGCAATTCATCGCCCGGTGTCACCCATTCACCCAGATCGCTGTTGCGATGACTGACCACGCCTTCAAAGGGCGCTTCGATACGGTGCCGGTCAAGCACGACTTGACGTCGTTTTTCCTCGGCGCTGAGTCGGCCGAGGGCCGCCTGTGTGGCGACCACTTCGCTTTCCCGGGCACTGACCTCAGTGGCCGCGATGTTGCGACCGGCGCCAACGGAACGCGCTTCCGTCAGGCGCCTCTGAGCTTCTTCAAGCCGGGCCCGGGCCTCGGCCGATTCGGCTCGGGCACTGGCCAGCTCGAACCCGGCCTGCTCGTTGTCCAGTCCGACCAAAAGATCGCCCTGTTCGACCCGATCACCTGCCTCAACCCGCACATCATCAACTAGGCCCGCGACGGCCGTGGACAGGCGGGAAGTACGCAGGGCGTTGGCAGTGCCGTTCAGGCTGACTTCACTGATGATGTCGGAGGTTCTAACGTCTTCAAGCTCTACCCCCGGACGATCCTGGGCATGGGCGTAGAAAGAGACAAAACACCCCACCACGGCCGGAAGGCAAGACTGAAAGACGATCGGTTTCACTAACTTCCCCTTTTATCCCTGTGCGATTGTTCCGGAATTCTGCTCGATCGCGTTGTTTAATATTGACCTAAGACAACGTCCGTCATAGCAGGACAGACCTTTCAGCCACAGCCTTTTGCGCCTGAACGACCTCAGGTTGATGCTTCCACCCGACCCAAAATGCTGCAACACTGCCAACAAGACAATAACAATGACAACAAAGAGATATTGCCCGTGAAACGACTGAGCCCGGTTGATCAGGTCTTCCTCTGGCTGGAAAAACGTCAGCAACCCATGCACGTAGGCGGATTGCAGCTTTTCAGGTTTCCCGACGACGCCGGTGATGACTATGTCGCTCGTCTGGCCGATCAGCTGCGCGCAGAAACCGTTGTCACACCGCCGTTCAACCTGAAACTGACCAGCAAATTTGGTCAGCCGGGCTGGACCGAAGACAAGGAGCTGGATCTGGAGCACCATTTCCGGTTTGAAGCCCTGCCAACCCCCGGTCGCATCCGCGAGCTACTGTCCCTGGTGTCCGCCGAGCACAGCCACCTGATGGACCGTGAGCGCCCACTCTGGGAATTTCATCTGATTGAAGGTCTGCGGGAACGCCAGTTTGCCGTCTATACCAAAGTTCACCACTCGCTCGTGGACGGCGTCTCCGCCATGCGCCTGTTCCAGAGAATGGTGAGTAGTGATCCAGACAAACGAAACATGCCTGCAATCTGGTCAATGCCGAAGAGTAAAAAACGCAAGAACGGCCAGGAAAATCCATCTTTGTGGCGCAACGTCTCACACATGTTGGGAGAGTCCGGCAAACAGATCAGCACCCTGCCCGGAGTCAGCCGTGCGCTGCTGCAGACGTTACGTGAGGCCCGCAATCATCCGGTCTATCAGTCCGTCTTTCACGCGCCACCGTGCATTCTGAACCAGAAAATCACCGGGTCCAGGCGCTTCGCCGCCCAGTCGTATTCACTCCCCCGCATCAAGGCCGTCTGCAAAGCCAGCGGCACCACCATCAACGATGTGGTGATGGCCATGTGCGCCTCGGCCCTGCGAGCGTTTCTGCTGAATCAGGACGCATTACCAGCCAAGCCCCTGGTTGCCATGGTCCCGGTTTCCCTGCGGCGGGATGACAGTGCGGAAGGCAATCAGGTGGGCATTATCCTGGCGTCTCTGGGCACCCATCTGAGCGACCCGGCAGAGCGGCTCAACTACATCCATAGGGATGTGCAGGCATCAAAGGCCCGCTATGCGGAGATGACGCCGGAGGGGATTCTGAACTACACCAGCATGATGCTGGCCCCGGCCAGTTTCCAGCTGCTGACCGGGCTTGCGCCAAAGTGGCAGACCTTCAACGTGGTGATCTCCAACGTGCCGGGTCCCAGCGAAAAGCAGTACTGGAACGGCGCCGAGCTGATCGGCAGCTACCCGGTGTCTATCGCAATGGACCGCCTGGCCCTGAACATGACCCTGAACAGCTACGGCGACCACATTGAATTCGGCCTGATCGGCTGCCGCCGGACCCTGCCCAGTCTGCAACGAATGCTGGATTACCTGGAAGACGGGCTGACGGAACTGGAGAAAGCCTTCAGCCTTTAGTGCAGGGCGGTTCACTGGGGCGCGCAAACGTCTCTAGCCCAGCATCGCCACACCCGCCTGGGAAACGGTGTTGCGGCCGGCGCGCTTGCCTGCGAAGAGACAGCGGTCTGCAAGCCGGTACAGGGCCTCGGAGCTTTTGGCATGATCAGGGTAATGGGCAATGCCGAAAGAGGCTGTCAGCTGGATCCTGGCCTCGCCGTAGGAGATTTCATCGCTGGCGATACGCTCCCGAAGCTCCTCGATCAACGCGTAAGCGGCGTCCGGAGACAGGTCCCGCAGGATCAGCCCGAATTCCTCCCCACCCAGGCGACCGACCGAGTCCGTAGCTCGAAGGCGCTCGGTCAGCAAACTGCCAATCCGACTAAGCACCTGATCACCAGCGTCGTGGCCCATGGTGTCGTTCACCCGTTTGAAGTGGTCGATATCCATAATCACCAGGGCAAAGCCTGAACCATTACGATTGCATTCTGCCATCGTGCGATTCAACACGCTGTTGAAACAGGCGCGATTGGCCAGCCCGGTCAGGGAATCCATCTGCGCCATATCGAACAACCGCTTCTCAGCTTCTTCACGCCGGGTTTCGTAGATGTGTATAAAAAACAACATCAGAGTGGCACAGAGCACCATGTTCAGCAGATCAATAATGGCAAAAGTACTGTCAATCCGGCCCTGATAAACCGCAAAAATCACACAGCCTGCGATCAGGGAAGGCAGGCTCAGCCGCAAACCCTCGGATTTTCCCAACAACAGATAGGACAGAACCGGAATCATCAGTATCCACACGAATGCGGTAATGGAAGCTTCCGGAACCAAAATGATCAGCAGTGAAAAGAAGCAAAACGAGACCAGGAAGCCGTAAACCCAGCGGTGCAGGTGGCGGGTATTCCGCAAGCCCTGGCGTGACCATAACAGGAGACCTGAAACCAGATATTCAAAGGTGCCAAGCCAGATATGGCCGTTGATGAGCTGTAGTGTGCCAAACACCAGGAGCGCCGAACCGGTCACCAGGAACAACAAGCTCAATAATGAGCGGCGGTGACTGTCCCGCAAGCCGGAGCGACTATGCTCAAGGGAAACACCTAAGTCTGATTTCTGGGGTATTTTCATCTGGCACTGTTCCGAAACGTGGGGCAATCCCGTGCCGCCGACGGTTCACAAAATATACAAGGCTATGTCGCCCGCATCAACCAACCGGTTGTAACGCTTCTCCTCAGGTTGGCGGACCGCAGAGGCAAACTCAATCATGGAGATTCTTGCGGGAAAACCGTTCGACCAGCGGCTGGTAAGACGCGCCCAGCACTCTGTTCAGCGCCTCAATGCCCCAGGCATCAGGCCCGACAAGAATTCGGGATTCATTTTTCAGGATGCCCTTCACAATGGTGGCCGCGGCTTTCTCCGGCGTGGTCAGCGCCAGCTTGTCAAATCCGGCCCGCAGGGCAGAGGCGTTGTCTGATACGCCCATACGGGCCGAATTGGCGATGTTGGTGCGGATACCCCCCGGATGCACGCAACTGACGGCCACGGGCTGTTTTTCCAGTTTCATTTCCTGGCGCAAAGCTTCCGTAAAACCGCGCACTGCAAATTTTGCAGCGTTATAGGCGCTCTGCTTTGGTACGCCAATCAGACCAAACACACTGGAGATATTCACCAAATGACCATCACCGGACGCAATGAGGTGGGGCAGGAATGCCCGGGTTCCGTGGGCCACACCCCAGAAGTCAATGTCCATCACCCATTTGAAGTCTTCATCCGTCATCTCACGTACCGACGCGTTCAACGCCACGCCTGCGTTATTAATCACCAGATTGACGGCACCGAAATCCTTTGCCACCAGGTCCGCGTGAGCATAAATCGCGTCGCGGTCTGATACATCCAGCAGGTAAGTGCGCACCTCCGTTTGATCACATAAGGCTGCGGTTTCCGCCAGCCCGATTTCATTGACATCGGATAGCGCCAGGCGACAGCCCCGGTCGGCCAGAGACTGAGCCAGTGCCCGGCCAATACCGGAGCCTGCACTCGTGATTACGGCGACTCGGTTGTTCAGATCTTTCATTGTAGGTGACCTCTAATTGGATTTGGCTGAACTTACTCTAGCAGGTGTGGAGCCAGAGCCCATGGCAAATTTTGGCACCGGCACCGGTAACTGATCCAGCGCTGATGACCACCGGGGGCACTCCGGGGTACAATTCTGCACCTGATAACCCACCAGTGGAGTACTGTCTATGGAATGGAGCCTCACCCACTTCTGGCTGATACTCGCCCTGATTATAGGCCTTGCGGAACTCACTTCCGGCGTGATGGTGCTGCTGGCTCTGAGCATTGCCGCTGCGCTCACCGCCTTGCTTGCGTTTTTAGGTGCATCCTTTGAATGGCAGCTTGCCGGCATGGGGCTCTTTTCCGGGATTCTGGTGCCGGTTGCCATCAAATGGCTCAAGCCCCGCTTGTCGCCGAAAGGCGTTGCCTACGGCACCACCGGTACGGGCGTAGAGCGCGGTCAGGTCTACCATACCCTGAAACGGGATTTCGACGACGCGACCGGTCTGAAGGTGAACGGTGATTTCTACCGTTTGCGGATCAGCGACACCGGCGAAACGGAACTGCCCGAAGGCACACCGGTCATTTTTGAAACCTTCGACGGCACCACTGCCGTCGTCAGCCTGAACCACCAGAAGGAGCAGTGAACATGGAAAGTATGTTATCCCCGGGACTGGTTATCAGTCTTATCGTTGTCGCCATCGGCGTTTTTATCATTGCAAAAGGGCTTGTGATCATACGCCAGTCCGAGGTCATGGTTATTGAGAGGCTGGGGTCGTTCAACCGCATACTCGAAAGCGGGGTAAACATTATCGTCCCGTTTATTGACCGACCACGACCCATCACCATGATCCGGTATGTCCGGATGGGTGATGACTACCACCCCACAAGCAGTGACGAGACCCGCATTGACCGGCGCGAAACCGTGATGGATTTCCCCGGCCAGCCCGTGGTCACCACCGATAATGTGACGGTCAATATCAACGGTGCACTGTATTACCAGATCATTGACCCCCGCCGCGCGGTTTACGAAGTGGCTAATATGTCCCAGGCCGTTGAGGTTCTGGCCAAAACCACCCTGCGTTCGGTGGTGGGCAAGATGGAACTGGACAAACTGTTCGAATCCCGCAGCGAAGTGAACAGCGCCATTCAGGCCGAGATGGAAGAAGCGGCCTCCAAGTGGGGCGTAAAGCTGACCCGGGTAGAGGTTCAGGACATCAGCATGCCCGAGGAAGTGGAAGAGGCGATGCGCCTGCAAATGGCCGCCGAGCGTAAACGCCGGGCCACGGTGACCGAGGCAGAAGGTGAAAAAACGGCGGCAATTGCCATGGCGCAGGGTCAGCGCGAATCCGCCATCCTCAACGCCCAGGGCGATAAGGAATCCGCCATTTTACGGGCCGAGGGCGAAAAGGAATCCATTCGCCTCGTGCTCAGCGCCATAGGCGACAGCGAAGACAACAAACAGACGGTTATCGGTTATCTTCTGGGCCAGAGCTACATCAAGGTACTGCCCAACATGGCAAAAGACGGTGAGCGCGTCTTCGTGCCTTACGAGTCATCGGCACTGTTGGGCTCCATGGGTATGTTCCGCGACCTGGCGGGCAACCCGGAAGATCTGGTTCGAAAGAGCCTCGGCCAGGACGCGCTACGCGGCGGCATGCTGGCAGGTTCCGGCGCCGACTGACCCTCCCGGCCAGGCTATCAGCGATCCGCCTGCTAACCCAGCAGGTTATCCAGGGGCCGCTGATAGCTCGGAGCAAATACTTCAAGGAAATACATCACTTCCGGCAGGGCGTCGGTTTCAAGTTTCTGCCGGATGTGCCCCGCAGCCGGCTCGAATTCCTTGTTCCCCGCCTGGATCTCCGCCTGACACTTCAATAGCGCCGACAGCCGGTCGGCCGCTTTGATCAACTCCTTTTCCTCGTCAGACCAGGTCGACTCCTCGATGTAAGGCGCAAAGTCTGATCGCAGATCCTCTGGCAGCAATGCCAGCAGTTCCGCCTCGGCCTTATGCTCTATGTCGCTGAAGGCTTCGCGCATGACTCTCGAATGGTATTTGACCGGCGTGGGCATGTCTCCGGTGATGACCTCCGTTGCGTCGTGATAGAGCGCGGCGGTCGCAATCCGATCAACGTTCACGTCGCCGTCGAAGTGCCGGTTGCGGATGATGGCCAGGGCATGAGCCAGGGTGGCAACTTCCCAGCTATGGGTGGCCACATTCTCTTCGATAGCGTTACGCATCAGCCCCCAGCGCTTGATCCAGCGAAGCCGCGATACATAGGCAAAAAAATGGCTTAAAGGCCGACTCATTAATGGCCGCTCCTATTTTACGATTGTTTAATATTCAGGCTTCTGAGCCATCAGTCGTGATGATACCCTGAAAAAAGATTCACATTTTCAGTTCGCAGCATGGAGTGCTCATGATAAGACACCTGAAAGGAGCAGCTCTCTGGTTCGTCTTTATTTTTGTGGCCGGTCAGCTGTCTGCCTCACAGAACATCAGCGTCCGTGTAGGCGTCTACAGTTTTCCCCCGATCGCCGCAGTCGGTCACAACAACAAAGCGACAGGCCTGCTGGGCGACCTTCTTACCGAACTGGAAAGGCAGCACAACAACCTGTCGTTCCAGGTCATTCATACCTCTCCCAAGCGGCGACAAATGGACTTTAACAGCGGTCTGTTTGACGTCATATTTTTCGAAAACCCGAGCTGGAGCTGGGACCAGGCAACCATCAGAACATCTGCCCCCATTTTGCAAGTTGAAGAAGTCTACCTTGCCCTGAACATGGACAACCGCGACCAATCCTTTTTTGAAAACCTCAATGAGCGCCAGATTGTTGCGATCGCGGGTTACCATTACGGCTTTGCCAGCCAGGAGACCGACAGTGATGAGCTTCACAAACAGTTCAACATCGAACTTTCCCACAGTCATCAACGTAATATCGATCTGATCAGGGCCGATCGCCCCTCCATTGCGGAGGTCGCTGTTGTCAGCAGCTCATTCCATCGTGCCTATTTTTTGCGGTTTCCCGAACATCGCAATGACTTTCTGATTTCAGAGAAGGCGGACCAGAGTTACGAGCTGGGGGTCATAACCCGCAAAGACGGCCCGGTCAGCGTTCAGACCATTGAAGACCTGCTTGGGCCATTGATCGAAAGCGGCTTCTATCAATCTCTGGTTGAAAAGTACGGCCTGACCTTGCCAGGCAGGCTGCGACCCTCGCCTTAACGTGCGTCGAGTTCAAAATTCACTTTGATTGAACCCCCGTCACCCTGTGCCGCCTCTTGAATCGGCTCCAGTAAAAACAGCTGGTCATTCGATACGTCAAAATCATCCTGCAGCATAGCTTTCAGACGAACGCCGCGGGCGCGGGCCAGGCCCGCCAGGGCCTCTTGCGGCAATTCCACCCGGGACACCAGGCGGTTGACCAATGCCTGTTCCCATTCCGGACGCTCCGGATCATCATCTTCACCCACAATCTCCTGCCGGAACGCGACGAGGGTCTGCTCGAATCCGGCGGCCTGATACCTCGATTCAAGTTGTGCAATCCGGTCGGTGACTGAAGGTTGCTCACTGATACCCAGCTGTTCAACCAGCAGCTGCCGGCGCAATGACTCGCCATCGACCTCTGGTGATACGGCACCGCGAAGCTTCAGTAGCAGCGATGGCCGCTTGTCCAGGGCTTGTGAGAGCGCTTCAAGCTTGTCCTCGCTGCCCGCCATCATAGCGACTCGCCCGGGCACAAAGCTGACATAACCCAACTCCTCACCGGTGAGACCGGCCATATCGGCCAGGGAGCCCAGCATACTGAACGGGGATGTGGCAGCTCGTGCAATCAGATTGACGAAGGTTCGCATGACAATAGGCCCAACACTGAACTGGGGGTCAGCCAGATCGCCCTGGATCGGAAGGTTGATATCAATCACGCCCCGACGATCGCGCAACAGCGCCAGCCCAAGCTTCAACGGTGCGTTTACCGCCAGTTCACTGGCGACCACATCGCCCAGTTCAATGCTGTCCAGCACGATCTGATTGGCCGCATCGATTCTGGAGCCGGCGATCTCGTAGTCCAGATTCAGGTTCAGCTTGCCGTTCCGCACGCCATAACCCAGATAACGGCCAAGGTAGGGTGACAGTGCCGGCAATGCGACACCGTCCACCTGCAGGTTCAGATTGCTGACATCCTCTGTACCCAACGCGCCAATGGCGCCGTCAAACTTCACGCTGCCGACATCACCCAGCCTGCCCTGAACAGACACTTTGCCCTGCTGCGGCGCCACATTGCTTATTCCAGTGACGGACCCGTTCAATTGATCAAGACTGGTCGAGAACACGGGCTCAACGGTCTGATCGGTGTACGAGATATCACCTTCCTCCAACAGGAGCTGGTTGACCCGGAAGATGAATCCAGGGGGTTCGTCGTCTGTGCCGGTGTCAGGCGCCTCCGACCCTTCATTCGATGGCAGGATTCGCGCCAGATTGTGCAGCCCGCCCTGCTCACGGATCACGTTGATATTGGGGTCCGATAAAGTCAGGGTACCGATCTCAAGACGGGCCGGTGAGAGATTGTACTCCAGCGGTTCCAGACGCAGGTTCTGCCAGGCAATCAGCGGCGAGTCAGAATCGGCAAGGCGCATATCCAGCGCAGAAATCTGGCCGTTACCGCTAAAGGTACCGGTGAGTGGCGCCTGCAGATTATCCAGGTCCAGGTTGCCATCCAGGCTCAGAAGGCCGTCGCGAAGGGTTAGATTCGTCATGTCACCCAGGTAGGAATCAAACTGTGCCAGGGCCAGGTCAGCCACGCTTAAGCCGGCTTCGAGCGTGAACGGCTGGAGCGTGGTCTGACCGCGAACGTTAAACCGACCTCCGGCTGCCAACGCCATTGCGGCCTCGTAATTAACCGGCTCTGCCAGCGCCTGGGAAAGCCGGCCAACGCTCAGGGTTACCTGCTCCAGCGTCAGGTCAACCGCGTTGGCCGGCTGGTTGTCCAGCCAGTCCACCCGGCCGTCTTCCAGCTCCAGGCCCGCAACGGACCAGCGGAATGGCGCCGGGTCCGGAGACGAGCCGCCTCCGCTCTCAGCGCCTTCGGCACTGTCTTCGGCACTGTCTTCGCCTCCACTATCCCCAGCCACAAAAGGCCGAAGCAGGTTCAGAACGCCTTTTTCATCACGCTCCAAACCTAACCGGATATCGTCCACCTCGACTGTTCCGATGGAGACTTCCCGGTTGATCAGGCCGAAATCGATAGCCGGGATACGAATACGTCCGGACCGCAGCAACTCGGCGTCACCATTACCCACAATATCACCCGCCACATCACCTGCCATGGCCAGGGCGACATCGGTCAGAGTCACTTCACCGTCGGAGGTAGATAAGGAGAACTGCTCGCCGGAGCTCAGCTCATAGTTGGAGGTAAGGGTCAGACTGCCATCCAACAGGGTATAGGGCAGGTAGGGCGTCAGAAAATGCGAAAGCGTTGTGTGACTGACGTCAGCAATGCTCAAAAAGCCAGTGGAGTATAACGGCGCAATGCTGAGGTCGCCCTCCCATTCAATCGTCTGGCTACCGATGGCCGCCAACAGGTAATAATCGCTTTCACTGTCTTCCCGGGGCCAGGTCGCCAGGTCGTTGAGGGCAAGATCCAGCGGCGAAATCTGGAATTCTTTCGACCCACCCTGACTGAAATCCCGGAACAGGACCTCCCCACCGGCAATTCGGAATCGGTCAAGGAACAGCCTTATCGAGTCAGAGGATTCTGCCCCGGATTCTGCTTCTGATTGCGGCTCCGCCGCGGGGTTGTTTGCCTGCCAGTCGCGGGCAACGTTCACGCTGTAGTCTTCCAGCAGATCGAGGCGGGCAAAAGGCTCATCCAGCTCGAAGTTCTGAAGCGCCACGGTACCGGTCGCCAGTCGAAGAACACCCAGGTTGACGTAGAGCCGGCTAAACGCCAGCACTCGCTCGCCGTCGCCGTCCTGGGCTCCCAACCCGGACGCCTCGATACTTATGGCAAACGGGTTGACCTGAACGCTTTCGATAGTCGCATCCCAGCCCAGGTGCCGGGCCATACGATCGGGAATCGTGCGTTCCAAGTACCAGGGGAGCACAACGAACCCCGCCAGGGAGTAGAGTGCAACCAGAATCAGTGCGATTAACGATAGCTTACGGGCCAAAACCAGACACTCCAGACGTTGAAAAGGATAGGTTTGCCTTACGGAACCTTCATTCTTACGTACAGGATAGTCCTCCGCCGGCTGATTTGTCAGCCAGCTCAGCCTATGTTCCGGTTTTTATCAGGCTGGGGTCATCGGCCAGATTGTCAAAAGAACCCAGCCGATCCAGTGACTGACCAACCATCGCGGCCCGTATCAAGCGGCGACTGGAGTGCCCTGTTTCCGGATACAATGATTGTCCGGCCCGCCAGACCACAGGCGTGCCGGCGTCGGTTTTCAGGCCCTCAAGCATGTGCATTCGGCGGAAAACGGATTGGTTTCTGTCGGCCTTCGGATCGTCCACCAGAGCCATGAACGAACCGCTGGAATACCGGGCGAGGAACACACTATCGCCCAGGCACTTCGCAACTTGGTCGGCAATGAACCTGACGCTCGTCTCGAGCGTGCGATTATCGATCGCTGCTCCGATTTCCCGATAGTTGGACACATCCAGATAGATCAACGCAAACGACTGCTTGCCATCCCCTATAGCAATGCGATCAAGAACCTGCTGCTCGAGGGCTGAACGATTGGCCAGACCGGTGACGCTGTCGGTAAAAGCGGCCGACTGGACCCAAAGCTCTTCCTCAACTGCCTGACGAGCCGCCAGTCGCCTGGCATTGATATCAATTCCTGTCACAGACACCGACAATGCGAGCATCACGGTACACAGGAATGCCAGCGGTATGCCCAGATAATCGCCGCGCAACAGGTTGTCAGCTGCCGGCACAGCAGCTTCCGGATAGGTCATCCCAAGCATGCCGGTGTAGTGCATGCCACAGATGGCCGTAGCCATGATCAGCGCGGATGCAAATTGCAGCAGGACAGCCCGGCCGCCGGATTTTTGGCTAACCCTGCGACAGATTGCCAAAGCCGCACTTGAAGCACCAAGGGCAATGAGCACCGACACTGTTAGCCACACCGGATCGAATAAGGGTGCCATCGACATGTTCATGGCGTACATACCGGCGTAATGCATGGTCGTGATGCCCGCACCCATTGCCACGCTGGCCCCGATGAACGTCACCGTCGCCAGCTTCTCGCGGCCGATCAAATGCAGTGCGATAGCGGAGGCGATCAACGCGGCCAACCAGGAAAACGTTGTCAGCCCCAGGCCGTACGTCATATCAATCATCATCGGACTGGCTCGCATGCCCACGAAATGCATCGTCCAGACACCGGTACCCATGGCCAATGCGCCGATACCAAGCCAGACAGCCCTCGCGCGGCCGCGGGAGTCAATCAGTCGCGCTCCGAAGTACAGAGCAGAATAAGCAGCAAATATCGCCACTACAAAAGATGCTGCAACCAGCGATACGTCATAACTCGCAAACATAATAAATTGCCTTCTACAAAATTTAATAAGCGGACCTGTAGCCGCCAAGGATATATATATGCCACATAACGACGGTTGGTCGGGTCAAAGTGGTTCAAATGAATTTTTACAATTTGTAACCAGCACTTTCTAATCGGACGCGGCGACTGTCCCGCTGACTGACAACCGAGATTGAACGGGATATTCTGGCAAGCGGTACAACTGAATTCCTACGACTGAAAAGGACACCGCCTGTGGATATTGGAGATATGCGACGCGATTTCGAGAGCGCCGGGCTGGAGCGCGAGGCCCTGGACGAAAACCCCTCAGGCCAGTTTGCGCACTGGTTTGAAGAAGCCCGGTCGGCCGGCATTCTTGAACCCAACGCCATGTCGCTGGCAACAGCCGGGGAGGATTCCATGCCGGATATCCGTACGGTGCTGCTGAAATACTTCGATGAGTCAGGCTTTGTGTTCTACACCAATTACGGCAGCCGCAAAGCCAGGGAGCTGGACGAGAACCCCCGTGCAGCCCTGCTTTTTCCCTGGCTGGACCTGAACCGCCAGGTCAAGGTGCAGGGAAGGGTAGAAAAAGTCAGCAAGACCGAGTCGCTGCGCTATTTTGCATCGCGGCCAAGGGGGAGCCAGATTGGTGCCTGGGTATCGGAGCAGAGCAAAGCCATCAGTTCCCGCGGTCTGCTGGAGCAAAAAGTAGCAGACATAAAACGGAAGTTTGGCGACGGCGAGGTACCGCTACCGGATTTCTGGGGTGGCTATCGCCTCATCCCCGAGCGCATTGAATTCTGGCAGGGCCGGCCGAGCCGGCTTCACGATCGGTTTGAATACACCCGAAAAGACAGTGGGTGGTCGATTGAACGCCTCCAGCCCTGATCAGACACCGGCTGTCTGGCTGTGTTCCAGCTCGGACGTTATGGCGCCCGATTCCCCAGCCTGGATGACAATCAGGGAAAGCGAGCGACTGGCCGGGATATCCGGACTATCGCGCAGTGACTTTCTGGCGAGCCGATGGCTGATCCGCCGCGCGCTGGCTGTGGCCTCGGGACAGGACGCAAACCTGTGCCAACCCTTCGACGGGCGGCCCGATCGGTCTGCGTCGCCGCCGGGTTGGCGTCTGTCTCTGAGCCACAGCGGCGGCATCGCCGGTTGCGCGATCTCTGAAGGCCCCGCCATCGGCCTGGATATTGAACCGCTTACCCGCAAACTCCGCTGGCAAAAATTGGTCAGGCGATGGTTCTCTCCGGAGGAGCAAGCCTGGCTTCTAACCCGCAATGACACCAAACACTTCCTCAAAGTATGGACGCTGAAAGAAGCCTGGCTGAAAGCAACCGGCAGGGGCATTGCCAATAACCTTCAGACTCTATCCGTCGGATCAGATTTCGCACTTTCCGGCGACAGGCCCGGAGCGAACTGGCAGGCCTCTCTGGGCCATGTGGGCGATTGTTTGATGGCGGTGGTCTACCAGGGACCAGTGCCACCGCGGGTACACACGATTGTCGAGCCTATTAATGTGGGCGACCCGGCCGCGGGGATGGCCGATGACCAGGCGATCAACTGGGTGCTGCACCAACCGATTCACTCTATTTCCGAACCAACCTGAGGACCAATCATGCGCGAACAGCGATGCCCGTGGTGTGGCGACGACCCTGTTTACGTGGCCTATCACGACAAAGTCTGGGGTGTCCCCGAATACAGCAGTCTGGCCCTGTTTGAGAAACTGTGCCTTGATGGCCAGCAGGCCGGCCTTAGTTGGCTCACCATTCTGAAGAAACAGCACACCTACCGCGCCGCCTACGACCACTTCGATCCCGAACGCATTGCTCGCTACGACGACCAGAAGGTGGCGTCTCTTCTCAGTGATCCGGGCATCATTCGCAACCGGCTGAAAGTGCAATCCATCATCCGCAATGCCAGAAGCTACCTGCAGCTGACCGCAGACGGCACGTCATTCAGCCATTTTCTCTGGTCCTTCGTCGGTGGTTCGCCGATACAGAACCGCTGGCAAGCTTTTGAAGATGTTCCCGTTTTCACTTCAGAGGCACAGGCCATGTCCAAAGCTCTCAAACGCGAGCGCTTCAACTTTGTGGGCCCAACCATTGTGTATGCTTTCATGCAGGCAACGGGCATGGTCAACGATCATTTGGTTGACTGCCCCCGACACGCAGATTGTCGCGCTCTGGGGAACGGATCTCTGGCAAAAGATCAAGTGACCAAAACTATCGATTGATCTTTAATAATCTATCGGTCGTACATTCCCCGCAGCACACTTCCCCGGAGTTTCCCGTGCGAATAACCTTAGACCATCTCAAGCGAACATCCGATGTAACGATTGATTTGCTGGAAATCATTTCTATCGAAGGCCAGCAGTACATGGCCAGGCTCCTGATGGACGGTAAGTACCGTCTGCTGTCTGATTCTGATGGCAAAACACGACTCTTCCGGAGCAGCTGGCAGGTCCAGGACACCTTGGGCTCTTTCCGGGTTACGTCAACGGATGTTGTCCATGCCTCTGCCTACAATGAAATGGTGGGTATGCAGCCTTCTGAAGTGGAGCCACTGCGAATCAGGGTTCAGGGGTCGAATTCATGATTGCTGTTGCCAGACTGGCAATTCTTGTCGGCATTGCCGGGCTGATTCCGTTTGTGGGCGCGATCATCTCTCTGTTAACCATGACTCAGGACAGTGCGGTCATCCTCCAGTATTTCTATATTTACAGTGCAGGCATTCTTGCCTTTATGGCGGGTATCTACTGGCCGCTGGCGATGCAGCTGGACAACAATCGCTGTTACCCACTGTCGCCGCTGGTAACCATGCTCCTCAGCCAGCTGTTTTTTGTGTCGGCCGGCATCGGTTTATTGCTGCCAGTCGTCGGGCAGGTTGCGCTCTATACGGTGGCTTACCTGGCTCTTTACGTTGTCGATGCACGATGGATGAAAGTTTACTGGCCAGACTGGTATCTGAGACTTCGCTTGGGGCTGACATCGGTGGTTCTGATCTGTCAGGTTACGGCAGGGCTGGTTGTATTTTTCGGTCAATAATTCAAAAAAAAGCTGAGGCGACTGCCTCAGCTGTTCATTAACTGCTCCGGATTATCAAACCGGGTTTTAAGTTTTCTGATCGCTCCCTTCTCGATTTGCCGCACTCTCTCCCGGCTAATACCAAGATCTTCTGAAATCACCTGAAGTGTTTCCGGCTCCGGCAGGCCCAGGCCAAACCGGCGCGACAGTACGTCTTTCTCACGATCGTCAAGTTCTGCCAGCAACGCTGCCAGGGTGCGCTTGCGATCACGGTCCGCCATATCGTGGTCCGGCGCCGATTGCTCACTCGCGCTCAGACTGTCACCAAGGGTAATGTCGACGCCCGATGACACCGGCGAGTCCACTGACAATTCAGCAATCGCCAGAGCCCGCAATTCGCCCACCCTTGACGGTGATACTTCAATTTCTTCTGCGAGTTCCGATTGCGAGGGCATGCGTCCCAGCGTCTGATGCAGAGCCAGGGACGCTCGCTGAAGCGTGCGGATCTCATCCACCACGTTTTCCGGTGTGTGCACAAGACGCGTGCCACGCTTCATACACCGTTTGACCTCTTCGCTGATCCACCAATAGGCGTAGGTCGAAAACCTGAAGCCTTTGGTCGGGTCAAAACGCTCAACGGCCTTGATCAAGCCCACATTGGCATCCTGAATGACATCCGTCATCGGGATACCGCGATTGGCGTATCGCCGGGCAATGTGTACCGCCAGACGCAGGTTGCTCTGGATCAGCAAACGACGGCTGGCCGTCGCAAGATGATAGGCCCTGCGACACCGGGTCGAAAACGCACAAGCATCCCCCAGGCTCCCAACGACTTCCCGATAGGTCTGAGGCGTATCGGATGGTAACGCCAGATCCTGGCTGATTACCCGATAACAAAAAGAAAGGCGACGCGAGAGTCTTTTCTCGGCCTCGTTGCTCAACAGCTCATAACGGGACGCATCCCTGAAGTAAAGCCCGACAAGGGATTCTGTTTCCCCGGTACGGACTTGTGTCGGAGACGGTCCCACGCTTTGCAGTTCATTCATAGCTCAGGTTCCGATCACGTATTTGACCAAAAATACGCAAACGGAACCAAGCTGGATTGCTTTCGGAGGAGGTCGGCGCAACGGGTCGGGGCCCGGGTCCGTCAGGCAGCTACGATGGCGTATTCGTGATTGTGCGGCTCGATCAGTACAGCGTGAAGCGCAACGATGGCCTTCTCATAATCGTCTTCGTCCACCACGAACTGCATGTCCACCTGGCGCATACACTGGTGCATCGCCAGAATACTGATGCTCTCGTCCGCCAGTGACTTGACCGACCGTGCCAGTATCCCCGGCACCTTCATATCACTGCCGATAGCCGAAACCAGTGCAACTTTGCGGGTATTAACCTCAGCGTTGGGAAATTCTTCCTTCAGCGCCTTTACCACTCGCTTGACGTGCTTGAGGGTGCTGCCCACATAGTGGGTGATGGTGTTGGCGTTGGTGTCTTTTGCCATAAACCGCACTTTGAAACGGCTGAGCACGTCCAGAATGCGACGGTCCGAGCCCGGCTCCCCCTGCATGTTCTGGTCAAACACCTCGATGGCAAACACGCCCTTGGCGCCGGCGATGATTTCTACCTGAGGCACTTCACTGACGTAGTCGCCAGTGATCAGCGTACCGGTGTGTTCCGGCTCGAAGGTATTCATCACCCGCAGCGGTGTCTCGTTCTGGCGCAGGCCTTTGCCGGCCTTCGGGTGAATGGCTTCCATACCCAGGTTGGCCAGCTGGTCCGCCACGTCATAGTTTGTGCGACCCAACGGCACCACTTTTTCGGCCCCGACGATGTTGGGGTCAGCGGAGCTCAGGTGGTATTCCTTGTGGATGACGGCTTCACGCGCATTGGTGATTACGGCCACGCGGCTGAACGTCATTTCGCTGTAGCCACGATCAAACGTGCGCATCAGCCCTTCACGACACTGGGCGTATCCGGTCACGATGGGCAGCTCGCGGGTCAGGTCCACGGCGTCAAACGCCTGCTTGAGTTTTTCGTCCAGCGGAAGCAGCTCGGCATCCCGCCAGCCCGTCAGATCCACAAACCGGGCGTTGACACCTTCCTGTTGCAGCTTGAGCGCCGTATTGAAGGCGCTGTGAGCTTCACCAATGCCGGCCAGCATTTCACGAACGGTCAGTAGATGCTCTTCCAGCTGGAACTGACCGTAAGAACACAGTCTTTGCAGGTCTATCAGGCAACCACGCACGCCTTCGATGCGGTCAGTAATGAACTGATCCGCCTGCTGCTTCAGCATCGGGTCAGGGAACAGGTCGCTGTTTTTGTCGGTCAGAAACTTGACCAGTTTGGTCAGATCGTCGCCCCACGCCCAGTCTGACTCGGCGTCGGCAAACAGGGCATAGACGCCAGGCTCACCGGTTTTCTTGTGTTCCAACAATTCGTCGGTGACGCCGCCGTAGGCCGACACCACAAATATTCGCTGGTAGAGTTCGTCCTTTTTTCGGTCACCGAAAATAATGTTGTCACGGACGGCCTCGTAGTTGCTCATCGAGGTGCCGCCGATTTTCTCCACAGTATGCAGTTCGCTACTCATAATCTATCCGTCAATCTCTTTGCAGAATGGGTGATTTCATTCGTGCGTTGTGTTCCTGGTTTCATTTGCCAAAGGGATGCGCCCGGGCGTCTGGTCAACCCTGTTTGGTAAAGGGCCCGATTCTCAGCAGAAACTCTGAATCATGGTGACCACCAAAATGAGCGTCTTTCTCAAAATGCTCGTGGTGAGTCAGTTCGGCTCCCATATCCCGTGCAAAGGAGCGGAAAAGCGCCCACGACGCTTCGTTGTCGCCGGTAATGGTGGTTTCCATATGGGTGACGTTTTGACAGGCGTCGCGAGCCACGATGTCTTTCAGCATTCGCTTGGCAAGGCCGGCCCCGCGACCCTTTTCGTGCACGGCAACCTGCCACACAAATACCGTCTCTGGCTGCTCTGGCGGAATATACCCGGAAATAAAGCCGACCAGGTCACCGTCTTTCTCCGCCGCAACGCCGGTAGCGGCAAAGTGGCTGCACTGAAGAAGGTTGCAATAAATGGAGTTCGGATCGAGCGGGGGGCACTCGGCCACAAGCTGGTGCAGTCTGTAGCCATCGTCCTTCACGGGAGGACGGAGAACAATGGCGGTGGAATTCGCGCTGTCTGAAGTCATGTTAGGAAGTGTTCGCCTAAAAAATTAGTGTTAAATTATATAGACCACCAAATATTTATCAAGTGACAGACGGAGGAAAGACAACGTCACCCGCGTCGAGCGACGTGCCGGATACCAGTCGGGTGCGGTAGGAGATTGCAGCAGCAGACCCAGCGGGCCAGAGCCGATCAAACTCAGCCAGCCAGGCGGCGAGATCAAACGCCACCGGCCGCAGTGAGACATTGACATCGCCGTGCTGCAGACTAGCAACGGAGGAGCCATCAGCAGCACCCGGCGCGATTCTGGTGATGAGGCCCCGCCGGTCAGACGCCAGGTTACCCATGCCCGCGGAACCGTTGTTCGCCACCCTGCAAACCCGGCCGTCGACCTCGCCAGACCAGAGCACGGGCAGGCAGGTATGGGTGCAGGCAATAACATCGGCGCCAGTGCGGCGAAACCAGTCTTCCACAACGGATTCGTTCCCTTCCGCAAAGGCCTCATAGGCCAGACCCCATCCCGCCAGAGACTCGGGGTCCCCATGCAGGATCAAAACCTTTAGGCCTCGAAACAACAGGCACCGATAGCGGGGCAAAGCATCCAGCCGAGCATGGATATCCGGGTGCTTGCCGGCAACGTCTTGCAGACGCTCCATAATAGCATTAGAGCGTTCAACTACCCCCTGATCCACAAACTCCGGGTAGGCGCAGCCACATCCGGCGCCATCGCTGGGGTTAGCCAGCTCATAATCGACATTGCCCAGCGTGGCCGTGTGTTTCAGAACCCGCTCATTGACGTCCCGGAACAGCTCATCACTGGCATTGAACCAGCTGAAATCGCCATTAAAAACCAGCGCGACGGAACGGCCCTCACGCTCCTCCTCCTGAGCCATTCGCTCGATTTCATCCAGGGCACGGGCATTACCATAAAGCCCACCGATGACATACAGCACATCGGCATCCATCGTTTCAGGCGCCGAACAGAGATCCTCAGGTCGGTATCGGTACGCCAGAGGACAACTGCGACCTTCAGTCATGATCGGGCCTCACCCGCAGCGAGCGAACGGCCCGCCAGCAGCCGCAGTGCCAACGGCAGTAAGAATCCTGCCGTGCAAATCAGGAAGCCGTAGGCGTTGGTGCCCAACAGCAGTGCATAGGCGCCCTCGCCAATGGCCCAGCTCGACGGAATCAGCCCTACCGACAGCAAAACCCCCAGCCCCAGCCCGGTCCAGAAACTCAGATGAAAACTCCAGGGAGACCAGCGGGTAAAACCATAAAACAGAAACACCGGCGCCAGACCCATCACCATGGTGCCGGAAATAGTCGTGGCCAGGAGGATATCCGTCCCTGCAAACATCGGAATATTACCCAGGAAGGCAAAAATGATCATGATCACCGCGCCCACTCTTACGCTGGGCAACCAGTCCTTGGCCCGCCTGGCCAACCGTGGCAGATCCACCGCCAGGGACTTGGCCAGGGAACTGAAGGTGGAATCCAGGGTGGAGCCGGCTGATGTCATCATGATCACACTCATAAAGAACAGCGCCGCCAGCCCAAGGGACTGACCAACCGCCGCGGGCGCATTACCCATAGGCTCAATACCGTTCAGCCGCGCATGCACGCCAACCAGGCTAAAGATAAACACCGCCACAAAGCCCAGCAGCCCGGCGACTACAAAACTCTTGAGCATGGTCTTTTCTTTATTCACGAAGCCCCGGTCAGTCAACACCGGATCATGGAACGGGTAGCTGAACATCTGCAACAGCGCCGACAAAGAACACAAACACAAAGGTCTGAATCACATCGGTGAAAATCGACGACCGCAGGCCGCCTTTAAGGCTGTAAGCCAGGGTAAACATCGTGAACAGCATGGCTGCGGTCCAATATTCCCACTCGCCGGGTAGCCCGAAATAGCCGCCCACCACCGCGGTGTTACTCCAGACCTCGTTATACAACCGAATCAGAATCGCCGCCGCAAACGCCAAACTGGCCAGCCGGCCAAAACGCGACGTCAGCAACTCCTGAAGGCTGCGGGCCCCGGTCTGGGTCCGGATCAGGTAAATGATGTAACCCGCCACCGGAATCGACAACCAGTAACTGGCGTAGGCAAGGCCACCGGTCACGCCGTAGGCCGCACCCAGGTTGGCCGCATTGGTCACCGACTTGGCAAAAATCCAGCTGATAAAAATACTGGCCGTCAGCGACCACTGCCCACCGGATTGCCCTGGTCATCCGCGCCCTTATAAAAGGAATGGGCGTTCTTGCTCTTCGGCGACAGCACATACATCACCACGCCATAGACCACCAAAAATCCCCAAAACAGGGAGGCTTCTGAGAAAGTCATTATTTGTCTCGTCCTCGTTCTTTTTTTATTCGGGGCTTGGCGAACATTCTTAAGCCAACGAATTGCAGTGCTTAACCGCGGTCTGGGGGTGGATTTTTATTTCCGACAGGAACAAAGGTGTCTGAGCGAAGCGAGTTCTTTTTCCCGAGGAAATAAAAATTCACCCTCAGGCCGCCAACTCCCAGCAACCAGTCCTGCGATACACGCACCCAAGTTCAATACATCAGCCAGGCGCCGAACAACTAGCCCCAAACCGATAACAGGCAAAACACCGGTGATGCCGCAACATAATGCGCTCATCCATGCTTTCCGCCAGCGTACCGCCAAGATCGTACTCAGGGTCATCGTCCACCAGCGTACAGGCAAACACCCGAACCTCATCCTTCTTCTTCACCAGCATCCGCGTATAGGTACACATGAAATGTGACCGCGCTTCCTTGGTGGGGTACTTTTCCATGCAGTTTTCGGTAATCTCCGGGCTGCCATCTTCCGAGCCGGGTACGCCGAGGTCCGGGAATGCGGTAAACGCCAACGTTTCGGGAATGCCCCAGTCCCGGAAAATCTCTCGGAAAGCCGCCTCAACGTTCGCGGGAATCTCGTCTTCATCTGTCTGACGGGCAATCGACACCTCGAAGCCCTGATCTACCAGCCAGCGAATGCCCTCCAGCGCCTTGTGAAAACTGCCTTCGCCGCGATCCACGTCATGCCGGGCACGGTCCGGGAAATCCAGGCTTACCCGCCAGTGAATCGGGAAGGGATTATCCAGCAAGGGTGTAACCTGATGCTTGCGCTTCAACAACGGATCCGTGGCGTTGGTCAGCACGAAGCAGGGCCGGTGCTGGCTGGCGTAATCGAGGATATTGACAAAATCCCGAATCACAAACGGCTCACCGCCGGTAAAGGAGAACTGCTCCACCCCCATATCCAACGCTTCGTGGATGAACGGCTTCACATCACTCAGCTTCATGCCGGGAATGCGGCCGTCACCAGGGTGAGAGCCTTCCAGACAGAACGGACAGGCCAAGTTGCAGGCGGTACCGGTGTGAATCCACAGCTCTTTCAGCTTATCCGAGTCGATATAGCCGCGCGGGTCGCCGTTGCGGGTGTGAGTCCAGCTGTCGCGGGATCTGGGTTCCAGCACTTCCACGGCCGGAATGCGTTTCTCGGCGGTTTGAGTCAGGGGCATAGCTGCTCCGTATGAACGTTGAGTCTTTAAATGTTGTCGCTACTGACAGACAAAAGGCGAAAGTGTTGCATCACCTTCGCCGTTGCAGTGTTTACGTTGTTACTTCTCGGGCAGCTTTGTTGGCCGGTTGTTTGCCACGGCGCCAGCCGTGCAGCTTCTCAAGTAGCCTCAGGATGCCCTGGGGGGCGTGCTCACGCTTCCATTCCCCGGCCGCGAACTTGGCTGATTCGTTCCAGGTCGGGTAGGGGTGAATCGTGCCCAGAATCTTGTTCAGGCCCAGGCCGTGCTTCATGGCCAGGGTAAACTCGGCCAGGATTTCCCCGCCGTGCATACCCACCACCACGGCGCCCAGAATCTTGTCCTTGCCCGGCGGTGTCAGCACCTTGATAAAGCCATAGGCTTCACTTTCGGCAATCGCCCGGTCCAGGTCGTCCAGGCCGTAGCGGGTCACCTCGTAGGCAATGCCCTGATCTTTGGCTTCCGCTTCACTCAGGCCCACCCGCGCCACTTCCGGCGACGTAAAGGTGACCCAGGGCATCACCCGGTAGTCCACCTTGAAGCGCTTGAACTGACCAAACAGACCATTTACCGCCGCATACCAGGCCTGATGGGCCGCCGCGTGGGTGAACTGATAGGGCCCGGCCACATCGCCACAGGCGAACACATTGGGGAAGCGCATGCTCATGTCTTCTTCCACTGGTACCGTGCCGTTGGGCAGGGTGTCCACACCGATCTTGTCCAGCCCCAGGCCGTCAGTGCGGGCAGCACGACCGACCGCCACCAGAACCTGATCGAATACGATGCGTACACGCTCGCCCTTGTGGTCGCAGTAAGCCACTTTCTCACCGTCCTCGATAGCAAACTCTTTGGCGGCATGGCCCAGCCGCAGGTCGATGCCGTCTTTCTCGAACTGGCCTCTGATCACTTCCGACACATCGGCATCTTCTTTAGCCAGCAAACGGTCGCCCATTTCCACCTGAATCACCTGGCTGCCCAGGCGCTGGAAGGCATGGGCCAACTCAGAACCAATAGGTCCGCCGCCCAGCACCAGAAGGCGCTCTGGTTGCGTTTCCAGGGACCACAGGTTTTCCGAGGTCAGCGGCTCCATATCGGCCAATCCGGGAATCGGCGGGACGGCGGGCTTACCACCGGTAGCCACCACAATACTGCGGGCCGTCAGCCGCTCAGTGCGGCCAACGTTATGAACGACTTCCAACTCCCAGGGGGAGACGAAGCTGGCGGAGCCTGCGATGCACTCGACACCCAGTTTTTCGAAGCGTTCCGGCGAGTCGTGGGGTTCCACTTCAGCAACGACGTTTTTTACCCGATCCATGATCTTTTTGAACGAGCCTGTTACCGGCACCGACTCAAGACCATAGCGGTTGGCATGGCGAAGGGTATCGGCGGCTTTGGCACTGCGAATTAACGCCTTGGATGGCACACAGCCGGTATTCAGGCAATCACCGCCCATTTTATCTCTCTCGATCAACGCCACTTTCGCTTTGACCGCCGCCGCAATATAGGCCGACACCAGTCCGGCCGAGCCGCCGCCAATCACCAGCAGGTTGTAGTCGAACGAATCCGGCTTCTGCCAACCTTTATAGACGCGCTTTTTGCGGATGAACCCGACAATGAACTTGGCAATCAGCGGGAAAATACCCAACAGCGCAAACGACAGCAGGATATTCGCCGACACAATATCGCTGGTGGACTCAATGGTAGACAGCTGGGTGCCTGCGTTCACATACACAAACGTGCCCGGCAGCATCGCGGCCCAGCTCACCAGCGCATAGGTCTTCAGCTTCATGGCCGTAAGGCCCATCGCCAAATTAATCAGAAAGAAAGGAAAGACCGGCACCAGCCGAAGAGTAGCCAGGTAAAAGGCGCCATCTTTCTTTATGCCCCGGTCCATTTTTGCCACCGTTTGCGCGTAGCGATTACGCAGGGTATCCCGCATCAGGAACCGCGCCACCAGGAAAGCCAACGAAGCACCGATGGTTGAGGCCACAGAGACCGCCAGCAAACCGTAAATATTGCCAAAAAAAGCGCCGCCGGCCAGCGTCATAATGGCAGCCCCGGGCAGTGAGAGCGCAGTAACCAGCACATAAATACCCGCGAAACCAAGAACCGCCACTAACAGATTTTGAGTGATCCACTGATTCATCGCGGATTGATTTTCCTGGAGGTTTTCTAGAGTCAGCACCTCGTGCCCGCCGAAGGCAATAAACAGTGCAACCACCATACCGATAGCGACGAGCAAAATAAGCTTTTTCCGGTTCATAACTAAATCCATTGATTAAAAAAGAAAACGAGTCGCACTGAAAGACACAGACAGATGCTGGATGTTACCTCTCTCTGCGCCTGGGTTTTCTTGAACGATTACTCATAAAGCAAAGATTCATCCATTCCGATCGAACGCATACCATCGTCCAATGGCTTTCCGATGTCTAATAACATCTTGCTAACGGTGTTCTAACTCAAATATCCCGGAAATATACGGAACCCAAACCGCAACGCATCAGGCGGATGACGACCTGTTGATGCAACGCCTGGAAACTTGGCTTGCGGTATCCTTTTTCTGTTGCGTGATTACGATAGACTGACAGCTCCCAGACAACCCGGATAATTCCATGGCATTTCGAATCGCAGTCATTTCCCTTGTTGCTGCTTCTCTGGCAAGTGCGTGGTGGTTGCTGCAGATTCTGGGGATGCCTCCGGACCTGTCACCAGAGTCGCTGGCAGACTGGCTGAGAAGCCAGGGGTCGGCGGGGCCTTTGCTACTCATCTTGCTGATGACAATCGCGGTGGTGGTAGGGCCGATACCCACGCTGCCTGTTAGCGCCACCGCTGGGCTGGCTTTCGGGATTCTGCCGGGCACAGCGATCGCCGCGACCGGCGCGCTGATCGGTGCCATGGCCGCTTTCTGGATCGCCCGCTACCTGGGGCGTGAAATCATTTGCCGCAAGTTTCCGGATAACCCGGTGCTGGCAAAGGATGGCTCCCAGCGATTTCTGACGCTGATGATACTGCTAACCCGATTGATACCGGTGTTCTCCTTTGCGCTGATCAGTTATGGGGCCGGCGTTACCGCGATTAGCGCATGGCGGTTTGCGATCGCCACCTTCATTGGCATGCTCCCCATGACGCTGGTATTTGCCGGCCTCGGCAACACCCTGCAGCTGCATCCCGTGCTGACTGTTGGCGCCGGTATGGCTATCCTGCTGGTCATGGCCTGGCTGCCCTGGTCCCTCAGCCGCCACCCGGATTCGCGCCTTGCCCGATGGCTTGAGATACGCAGGTAACAATCCCATACCTTCACAAACAGATCCATCTTCGCGATCAGCGCACGGCTAGGATCATCGTCCTTGAAACCCGGGTCCGGCCACCTTCCCGGTGCGGCGGAACTACCATCAGGCGGGCAAGGGTATTGGCGGTCTTGGCGGTCTTGGCGGTCTTGGCGCCATAGTACTTCCGCACCAGAAAAAGGCAGCAATCCAACCCCGCCGCGGTGCCAGCCAGGTACCACCGCAATATCAACCGCATCCAATAGTTCCTGCCCGCCATCCGGCTACACGGTCATCGCCCGCTCGAATGCCAGGGGCTTGCCGTCCGGCGTGATAATCAGCAACTCGAACAAGGGGCCTTCGGGCAGGGTAATGCTGAACACCATGTAGGGCACGGAGAAATGGAAGGGGCTGAATTTCGGGTGAAGTACAAGCCCTACTCTGGGTAGTGCCATGGCGCTACTCCTTAGGTTCATTTAACCTAGAGATAACTGCTTGGCCCGACTATTTTGATGATTGTCTTTCAGGTCAATAATGGTAATGATCAGACCTCCGTAAACTGTGTTCCATCAACGAACACCCTGTTGGAGGATAAACACAATGTTAACTAAAACTTTCGCTGGCGGCCGAGAGAGCTTCCTCTGTTTGTGCAAAACCCAGCGGAGGCCGAGATGATTCATTCACAAGGATTCACGGATGTGCGCATCCTCGATGGTCACGCCGGGTTTGGCGGCGTGACACTCCATAAAACGGGCGGACAGCATGGCTCTGATGCCCTATACGCCATTCCAGAGTTGGCCAAGGTACTGGGTGAAATAATGAGCGTAGTTTTCGAGGTCGAGGGGCAGAAAACCACTTATGTGGTGGGAGATACCGTATGGCGTGATGAGGTGATGCAGTCGCTGGAGCGCTTCCAGCCGGATGTTGTGGTGCTGAATGCTGGCGCCGCAGAGTTCGTAGAGAACGAGGGTATCGCCCACCGGGTTTTGATCTCGGCGGATGGTGAGATTCTTTCTTTCTGACCAGAACACACCTGAAACATATGTCCAAATGAGGAACAGTCAAATGAGCAAGCGAGCCGTTATTGTTGTCGATATCCAGAATGAGTATTTTGCCCCCGGCAAACTGCCGCTGGTGAACATTGAACAGGCAGCCGCCAATGCGGCACAGGTGATAGACGCAGCGCGTCAGAACAAAGACCTGTTGGTGCATGTTCACCACGAGTCTCTGGACCCGAACGCGCCTGTGTTCACACCGGGCTCAGGTGGCGTCAACATCCACGAATCCGTGGCACCGAACGATGACGAGCCGGTGATTTTGAAGAATCATCCCAACTCATTCCTGAAGACCAACCTGAAAGAACTGCTGGATTCCAACGACGTTAAGGAAGTGGTGGTGGTCGGTGCCATGAGCCACATGTGCATCGAGGCCACCAGCCGCGCCGCTTCAGACTTCGGGTACAAGGTCACGGTGCTGGAAGATGCCTGCGCCACGATGGATCTGGAGTTCAACGGTACAACCGTGCCTGCGGCACAGGTTCATGCCACGGCTATGGCGGCTCTTGGGTTTGCCTATGCGAATGTCCAGTCAACCCCGGATTACCGATGAGGATCGCGCTCTTCGTATCTGTCCGGTGGTTGCTCCGGTAAGCTGAAACGTCGACCAGGGTTCATCGCTGACTCGCTTAGAACGGATACTGAATGCCTTCTTCCATACTGTCTGGTGGTGAACTCATCTATATTGGCAGGCGCCCAAAAACGACCGCTGTTGTTGAGTGCAGATGTTCCAAAAATCTGAATGTCCGCTTTGTGGTGTGGATTCAATGAGTCGTTGCAACACACCGTTCAAATCTATCAGCAGGCGTTTCGTAACCCAAGGTCTTCCTTGGCCGCTCATTTAGTTTTCGAGCAACTTCATCAAGCTCTTGTTGGGAATGGTTCGATAAATTGCTCCATTTCTGTAAATACTGCCTTAATAGGCGATTTGTATTCTCGTTTGAACCCCTCTGCCACGGGCTGTAAGGGTCGCAGAAATAGATTTGAATATCGGTCTCAAGGGTGAATCGCTGATGACCTTTCATCTCGATTCCTCGATCCCAAGTAAGCGATTTATATAGCTCGTTCGGCAGTCGCTTCGCCTGATTAATCAGAGCCGACATCACCGTATCAGTCTTCTTGTTTTCCAATTTCGCCAACATGACATATCGCGAGTGGCGCTCGACCAGTGTTGCTATACAGCTGCCGCTTGAACCTTCGATAAGGTCTCCTTCCCAGTGTCCAGGTATGGCTCTATCTTCGACTGAAGCGGGTCTGTCTCTGATTGATATCGCACCGGGAATTCCACCAAGACCACCTCTCTTTAAACTGGATTGTTTTGAACGACGGATCGTTCGCTTTGAGCGCAGTAGCAGCTGGAGCTCTTTCTTTAGAACGCCTCGCGCCTGAACGAATAGGCTTCGATAGATTGTTTCGTGTGACACCTGATTTTGCTCATCGCCTAGGGACTGTCTTTTGAGCCACCCTGCTATCTGCTCCGGAGACCAATCTAATCTGAGTTTCATTTCTACGACTTGAGCAAGCTCAGGGTTAATCGCTAGCTTACATTTCTTGGGGCGGCGTAATCGACTCCAGGCATTCTGATCTGCTTGTGTAGCTCGGTAGGTGTCGCATCCTCCATTTCGTCGTATTTCTCGACTGACAGTTGATGGAGAACGTCCTAACTGAGACGCCATCGTTCGTACTGAATCGCACCGGGTTTTGTAGAGACCATTTCGTTTAAGTCAGGCCGCTATGGCCTGACCGGTTTGGTGCTGATAGAAGTTTGCCTCAGCTTCTGCCGGCGGTATATACCCAATCGATCCGAACAAGCGTTTGTGGTTGTACCAGTTAACCCATTTCAGGGTGGCGATTTCCACCGCTTCACGGCTCTTCCAGGATTGGCGGTGAATCAATTCCGCCTTGTACAAACCATTGATTGTCTCGGCCAGTGCATTGTCATAACTGTCTCCTTTAGAGCCTACCGAGGGCTCTATGCCAGCCTCTGCCAAACGCTCAGTGTAACGAATTGAGACGTATTGACTGCCGCGATCGCTATGATGAATCAGGCCATCCGTGTGCGTTGGTTGCCGGGCGTATAGCGCTTGCTCCAGTGCATCCAGAACGAATTCAGTTTTCATGCTGGTGCTGACGCGCCAGCCAACAATACGCCTTGCAAACACATCGATAACAAAAGCCACATAGAGCCAGCCTTGCCAAGTAGAAACGTAGGTGAAATCTGACACCCAAAGCTGGTTTGGCCGGTCAGCACGGAACTGACGTTGCACCTTATCGAGCGGACAGACAGCCTTGTCATCGGCGATCGTTGTTCGTATGACCAGGCCCCGGCGAACCCCCTGAAGACCTAGCTGGCGCATCAGTCGCTGTACCGTGCAGCGTGCCACCGCAAAACCTTCACGCCTGAGCTGCTTCCAGACTTTGACGACGCCATAGCACTGCATGTTGTCATCCCATACGCGCTGGACCTCGATGCCCAGCCGTTCGTCTTGCTTCGCCCGATCGCTGCGTAATTCAGGTCGACGGACTCTGGCGGCATGTTTGTAGTAACCGGACGAAGCAATCTGAAGTACTCGACAGATCGGCTCGACTCCGAAACGGTCACGGTACTGATCAACAAAGGCAATCAGGACTTGGTGTGGCGGCCGAGCTCCGCCTGGGCAAAATACGCACTGGCTAAGCGCAGGATTTCGTTGGCTTTACGCAGCTCACGATTTTCGCGTTCAAGCGCCTTCATACGATCACGATCATCTGTGGTTTGTCCGAGACGTTGACCGCTGTCAGTTTGTTGCTTACGAATCCAGCCGTGCAATGTTTGTGGTGCACAGCCAATTTTGGGAGCAATAGACTCGATGGCAGCCCATTCGGATGGATAGTCCTTCAGGTGCTCTTTAACCATGCGCACAGCGCGCTCGCGAACTTCAGGGGAATATCTGTTGGATTTTTTCATGCCTTATTCTCTCAAGAATTGAGGCCTCCACGAAACCCGGTATGATTCAACTGATAAATTAGCGACCAGGCCTCTAGATATTTCTTCTCGCTCTGAAAGCGTGAGCGCGAGCCTTGAACGCTTTCTTTCTGGCGGCTGAATCCCTCCAGAAGGAGAAACCTGTACGTAGATCGAAGAGGAGTGGGTACCGAAAACTCGTCCGATGGCATTCAAGGACTCTCCTCGTCGATAGCGGCTCCAGATCTCCGATTTAATGTCAGTCGTGAATTTCAATTGCGGCTTTCTTGCCATAATCCAACACTCCATCTTTTGATAAAAGATAGTGTGTTGCGTTGATCAGTTGAATCCACAGGTCATAGCAACTAAGTTGGATCCGACACGGGTCAAACTATGGTTTAAAATCGCGGCCAGGCGCTTGGCCGCTTGCACCCGCACAAAGGTACTGATTGCCTAGGCCTGATCAGAGCGGCAGTTTCTCATCCGCTTCCATGGCGGTATCGGGGTCGCTGCTTTTACTGGTCAGCTCAGTCGCCCCGGCACCCGGAGAAATATTCCCATCCGTGCTGTTTTTGGGTTAGAGGCATTCATGGGTGAGATTGTGGTCACGGCAGAAAAATGGCTTTTACGTTGACGAACTCCCTCATCCCAAAGCCGCCGTGTTCACGGCCATAACCGGAATTCTTGACCCCGCCAAAAGGCATATTGGGATCCGCGGCCCCGAACGAGTTGATGCGAATCATACCCGTGTCGAAATGATCGCGGGCCAGCCTGAGGGCGCGGTCCTCGTCTTTGGAAAAGATGCCTCCACCCAGACCAAAGCGGCTGTCATTGGCCAGCCGCATGGCATCCTCGTCATCTTTGGCACGGATGATCGCCGCCACAGGCCCGAAGATTTCATCTTCGTAGGCGGGCATTCCAGGCGTAACCTCGGCCAACACAGTGGCAGGATAATAGGCACCGATGCGGTCGGGTACTTCGCCGCCGCAGAGGATTTTTGCACCTTTGGCGACGCTGGCATCCACCTGCTGTTTGACCGTATCAAACTGGTCCTGGCTTGAAAGCGGGCCAAGCTGGCTATTCTCATCCGTGGGATCGCCCATGACGATGTCTTTCATTTGCGCCACAAAGGCATCAACAAAGTCGTCATAGACGTTATCGGTCACGATGAAGCGCTTGGCGGAAACACAGGTCTCGCCGTTGTTGTACAGCCGCCCCATCACCGAAAACTCCACCGCCGTGTCGATGTCGGCATCCTCAAGCACCAGGTAGGCGTCGTTCGACCCCAATTCCAGCACCGTCTTTTTCAATGCTTTGGCGGCCACAGCACCGACGTGTCGCCCGGCCCCGTCGCTGCCAGTCAGCGTAACGCCACGGACCCTGGGGTGAGCAATCAGATGATCGCTGGTGTCGTGGTCAACCACGACGACCTGAAACAGATCCTCGGGCAGGCCCGCCTCAATGCACAATTCCCGCAGCCGCAGGCCCGACCCCGTGCAAATGCTGGCGTGTTTCAGCACACAGCCGTTGCCGGCCATCAAGTTGGAGGCCAGCACGCGAACCGGCTGATAGATCGGGAAGTTCCAGGGCTGGATCGAATAGATGACGCCAATCGGCTGATAGCTGACAAGACCGCGGTTACCATTGAGACCCTGCACCCGAACCTCGTCCGCCAGAATGTCGGGGCCGTTTTCGGCGGTGTAGTCAAAGATCGCCGCACACAGCTCAACCTCAGCATGACCGTCTTTCAGCAGCTTGCCGGTTTCGTTGGTCATCAGGGCGGCCAATTCATCGGCATGATCGCGCAATGTTTGCCCGATCTTCTTGAGATAGGGGGCCCGTTCCTGATGGGTCAGCTTGCGCCACTCCAAAAACGCTGCACGGCAGGCCTCAAGCCGCTCCGTCGCCTGCTTTTCGGTCATGATGTCGTAGGTCTGAATGGCTTTTTCGGTCGCGGGATTAACGGTGGTGATTGTCGGCATAATGGATCCATCCAAATTTGACACGGCATCAGGGGCCTTCGCCGGGCGCAGTGGGTGAATTTTGCTGCGACTAGCTGGAGTTGTCTGTTCGATAACGAACGCTCATGCCGTGCTGAATTGCACTCCATACGAATGGACCAGTGACTGCCATAAGGTGACTGCGTTAAGTTGGCATTAGGAGCGCGTTTTCCCAATCCTGAATTCTGACGATGACCAACGAGGATTTCCGATGGACAGCCACCTCACTAACGCCCGCAAACCCGCCATAATCGCCGCCCTTGCCGGTGGCTGGGTTGCCGATGCCGCAAGTCTTGGACTGCACTGGCTGTACAACAGCCCGCGAATTCTGAAGGTGGGTGGCCAAGCCCCGGAATTCCTGCCGCCAAAGGCCGACTATTTCGAAGGCGGGTTAGGTTATTTTGCCCATGGCGGTAAAAAGTCCGGCGATGTCAGCCACTATGGCGCCGCGACCGGCGTGTTGATCGATAGCCTGCTGGCCAACAAAGGCACCCTGAATATCCGCGATTATCAGCGCCGCTTTCGCACCTACTTCGGACCCGGCGGGCAGTGGCAGGGGTACGTCGACAACCCGACGCGCGTGACACTGGACAATCTGAACAAGAATGAGCAGAACGCCATTGAACAGGCCCTGACGACCACCACCGCCGAACTGACCGATAAGCAGAAGCGGATACTGGTACAAAAGGTGATTCCCTACACCCTCTATCTGACCGGTGATCAACTGGCGGCGCCGGTTAAGAGGGCGATTGACCTCACCTATAAGGATTCCGAAACCCAGGAAGCGGGCGTTCACATCGCCGAAACCATCGACCGGCACCTGATCCCCGAAAGCGGCGCCAACGACATGCAACTGCCCGCCGTTTCCAAGCTCGCGCCCCTGGTGGCCGCTTATTGCGGCAGCAATCAGCTGATGGCAATGGCAGAAGCCGCGGTGCGAATGACCAACCACAACGACGACGCCGTGGCCTGGGCCCGCTGCGCGGCCCGGCTGCTTGACTACCTCTTCCAGGGCGAATCCATGTCGTCAGCCCTCGATGCGGCCAGCCTTGAGGCGCCAAACTCAGAGAGCCTTACCCAGGCGAGATCCGGCTCCTCACTGGATGGACCTTCGGCCGGCGACACTCACGGCCGCACCTGTTACCTGCACGAGGCTATGCCGGTGATTTTTCATATTCTGACCCATGCCGACAGCTTTACCGACGCCGTCCGCGCCAATATCCAGTGCGGCGGCGATTCCTGCGGCCGCGCCTGGATCATCGGCCCGGCCATGGCGGCGATTCATGGTGTGGGTGGCGAACGGGGCATACCACTGAGTTGGCTGGCCAGGGTGACCAGTGCCGATGCAATCCTTGAAGAGATTGAAATCCTTATGGGGTAATCCGCCGCCGCCAATATTCAGGTTTTCGTGAGTGGTGGGCGAAAGCAACGACTATAATAACGCGTTGCTTTTCAATGGTTATCAATGAGAAGGGGAACTTGTGGAGCAGCAGCTGTCTCGCCGCGGCTTTTGCAGCTTTGTATGGGACTGAAACCAACGGGGGATTTGGCTCTTCGAGCAGCTCAATAGCCTCTTCAAAGGCATCAATCAGGCGCAATCCAAGCCCGACTTCCTCCTGCTCATACCACGAAACAGCTTCTTCCAATTCTGTCGCAGCTTCCTTGCTGACTCTTACTCTCAAACGTATTAGCCCCCGATTCGAGCTCTGACACGAGACAAAACTTCCTTTGGATCGATTAGCTCTGCTTCTCCTGACTCAACCTGTTGGATTCTCCGACAAATCTCACGGTCCCATGCTTCTGCAACATTGTCATCCCGGGGACCGTCCAGACTGGCCACCAGATCCTTGGCCAAACCAGCACGCTCTTGCTCAGAGAGATTTAACGCGGCATCTCTTAGGGTTGCGAGTTCGAGCGCAGCCATATGACACTCCTTGGATAATGGTATCCAGGAATGATGCAGGATGTTTCATCCCACCACAAGTCTCTGCTACTGGGCATTCAGGTGCTCGCCCGGATGAGATACCGGGTTTTCCGCGGGTGACAGCCTCAGGCGCTGGCCAACAACCGCACCCGCTGCCGCCCGGACAGTCACGGTTGCCAGATTGCAGGCCGTTCCGAATCGGGCCAGCGCAACCGCTTTTACGTCCTGACAATCGGGGTCGGGCGTGATCGTCACGAATTCGATACAGCCGACAGGCGAAAGCTCTGTGTCTATAGTGGTTTTATCGCAGCCGTTACAGAGCCGTCTGGGCGGGAACCAGCGTCGATCACAGTGGGAACCCACCGCCCGACCTTCTGCCAAACCGTCAAAAAACGCCCGGAGGTGGCCGTACTCGTGGCGGTATTCATAACTGACTGTCAGTAAATCATGGGTGTCGGGCACGATTATTCGCCTTCCAGAATATGGCTGAAGCAGACGGTACCAACGCCACCATGGGCATCAGCCATTGTACGATCCGGGGCGGTCCGCGTTTGTTGCCCAGGAGCTTCAACCCGACCAGACATCAGGCGCTCGAGAAACAGAATCTGCGCTATACCGGTCGCTCCCGGTGCCGCCCCCTGACCGATTAGCCCACCGGATAGGTTAACGCCAACAGCTCCGTCACCGTAAAGCCTACCTTCATCAAGCGCTTGCCGAAAACTGACGTCGCCGTGCAGCCCCAGTGCCTCCAGTGCCTGAAGTTCGGCCCCGGCGAAAGCGTCGTAGACTTCGACGGCCTGAAAGCTGCGCGCACCGTTCGTGATACCCGCCATCGCACAGGCCTTCGCAAACGCCGTCCGCTTGGCCAGAAACCGACCCGGCGACGCTCTGTCGCCCAGCCGTACCCGGTCATTGGCACTGGCGGTTCCGCTGATGCGAACGCGCCGCCGGTTCTGCCGGGGTGCCCACTGATCCGACGCAATCACGATAGCCGCCGCGCCATCACTCAGGGGGCTGCAATGGGCGCGTCGGTAGGGGGTACTGATCATGTCGGTGGCGGCGACCTCCCCGGCGGTCAGATCAGCCGGGCGATGCGCCCAGGGATTGGCAAGCGCGTTGCGGCGGTTTCGGACCACCACCTCGTCCAGATCCTGCGGCGTAATATTGAATTCTGCCATGAACAACTGCATCGACAGGGCGTAATGGTGAATCGGCAGAAATCCGGCAAAGCCTTCAATGTCGGCGTCAAAGGAAAGCCCGTAAAGCCCGGCCACATCGCGCCCACGCAAATGGCTGGCGGCGTGTTCGACGCCCAGCACCAGAACGGCGTTAGCCAGACCAGCCTTCACCTGCGCCACCGCCGATGCCACCCCGGCTGCGCCCGATGCACCCCCGGCTTCAACGCGATGAAGCGACACACCGTAACAACCCACTTCGTCCGCCAGCAGGGCACCGGGGCTGAGTTGCAGCATCAGATGGTCGCTTTCAACGGCGACCACCACGCTGTCCAGATCGTTTCGCCCAATGCCCGCGTTTTTCAAGGCATCGCGCACAACGTCCCGGGCCCAGTCTCTGGGCGTGGTGCCGTCCTGACAGCGCCCAAAAGGCCTTACGGCACCCCCTAGAATGCTTGCTTCAGGCACGACGGTCGCGCTCAAACGCGGCTTTCTCTTCCGCCGCTAGCTGTTTGCGACTGATTTTGCCGGAGCTGGTCAACGGAAAATCCGTCACGAAACGCAGAGCCCTGGGGTATTTGTAAGCGGCCAGTTGTTGTTTTACCCATTGCTGAAGCTCGGATTTCAGTTCGTCCGTGCCCTGTTCGCCGTCACGAAGCCGCACCAGCGCCATCACGATCTGCCCCCTGTCGGAGTCCGGGCGCGGAATAACAGCGGCTTCGGCGACTGCCGGGTGAGACAGCAGCGTATCTTCCACTTCCGTTGGCCCCACCCGATGACCGGCGGTCAGTATCAGGTCGTCGCTGCGGCCCTGATACCAGTAGTAGCCATCCGCGTCCTGCCGGGCCAGATCGCCGGTGCGCATCCACTGGCCGTCGGTCAGGGCCTGGGTTTTTTCGGGCTGATTCCAGTAACCGAGGAAGCGCGTCGGGTCGTCCGCTCTGGCGGCAATTTCGCCGACTTCGCCCACCGGGACGGGGTTGCCATCACCATCAATCAATGCGGTGCCGTGCCCGGGATAGGCCCGGCCCATGGAGCCTTCCCGGGCGGGATACAGGGCCTGACAGTTGCCCACCAGATGGTTCACTTCGGTCAGCCCGTAGAATTCGTTGCAGACCACGCCCAGATGGGTTTCCAGCCATTTCAGGGTTTCCCCCGGCAGGGGCTCGCCACCGGTGCAGATCACTCTCAATGCCAGATTTTTGGGCAAGCTGGCAGGGTCGAGTTCGGCCAGACGTTTCAGGGCCGTCGGGGCCATAAAGGTGTGGGTAACGCCATGCCGCGCCATGAACTCCATCGCCCAGGCTGCATCAAACCGATGCGCCGAGCTGACCACGGTGTGGCCGTGTTCCCAGGCGGGCAGCAACAGATCCAGCAGGCCACCGACCCAGGCCCAGTCTGCCGGGGTCCAGCACACGCAATCCCGCGTCTCCAGCTCCAGGTTGTAGAACATTGACACGGTGGGGCTGTAGGCATGGAGAATGCGATGGGCGTGCAGCATGCCTTTGGGCATGCCGGTGGAGCCGGAGGTGTACATCAGCAAGGCCGGGTCATTCGCGTTCGTGGTCTCGGCCTGAAAATCCGGGGCCTGGGTTTCTGCCAGCGCCGCGAAAGCGACTTCATCGTAATCTGGCTGGCCGGTCACCACCACGGTTTCAAGCGATGGCGGCAGCATCAGATCTGGCTTCAGCGAATACCAGACGTCGGCTTCGGTAATCAGGGCGCAGGCGCCGGAATCCGCCAGCGCGTGATCCATCATTCGCGGGCCGTAAAGCTGCGAAAGAGTGACCACAACCGCCCCCAGTTTATAGCAGGCCAGGTGCGCCAGTGCGGTTTCTGGCCGAAAGCCGGTATGCACGGCCACCCGGTCGCCCTTGCCGACACCGAGGTTTCGCAGGCCTGCGGCAAGGCAATCAGACAGCAGATCCACTTGCTCAAAGCTGAACGCGGTCATCCGTCCGTCAGGGTGCTCGAACCGCAAAGCGTCCTGGCTGCGCCGGTCACCGCTTGCGTATTTTCCAACGGTGTCCATTGCCAAGTTGGCCTGTTCTGGAATCACAATCCGGCCTTGCGGGCTGGCTTCGTCAAAGCGAAGGTTGGTTCGTCCGGCCAGGTTACGTTGCTGTGCCTCGGTCAACATTGCTTACCTCACTGTATCATTTGTTGTGGCAGCCAGGTCGATAGCGCGGGAAAACCGATCAGCAACCCGAGCACCAACACTTCCACAAGTAGAAACGGCAGCACACCCCGGATCAGGTGCCCGAAGCGGGTGTCCTGATCCACCGCGCTCATCACCGCAAACAGGTTCAGGCCAATCGGCGGCGTAATCACCGAAATTTCCACCAGCTTAACCAGAATCACCCCAAACCAGATCGGGTCGATGCCGAAATGCACCACGGCCGGGTAGACGAACGGCAGGGTCACGATCATCATCGAGGTGGTGTCCAAAAACGTGCCCAATACGATGTACATCACCGACACCAGCACCAGGAACCCGGCGGCCGAGCCCACCAACGGCTCGATACCCGTTACGAAGCCGTCCACCACGCCGGTCACTACCAGCATGCGCGAGAACAACAGGCCGCCGACAAGGATGGCGAAAATGATGCAACTGATGGACACCGCTTCTTTCAGAGCGGGCATCAGCCAGCCGCCGGGACGGCCACGGAACCGGGCCAGCGCAATCAACAATGCGCCAGCCGCGCCCACGGCACCGGCCGCCGAGGGCGGAAACCAGCCCGCATACAGCCCGCCAAGTACCAGCACCGCCAGCAACAGCAAGGGCGTTGAGCCCAGCAGTGCGGTGCGTCTGGAACCGTCCCGGCGCTGGCTTACCGCCGGGGCCAGCGCCGGCCGAAAGCGCACCATCAGCACCACCAGAACGATGTAGGCAATGGCACTGAGCAGGCCGGGAATCACACCCGCGATGAACAACTGGCCAATGGACTGCTCGGTGATGATGGCGTAAATCACCATGGTCAGCGATGGCGGAATCATCGCGGCGAATGACCCCGACGCGGCGATGCTGCCGATCGCCAGGCTGCGGTCGTAGCCTAGCCGCAGCATCTCCGGGAAAGCTACACGGGTAAACACTACAGAGTTGACGATGGTGGACCCGGACACCGCCGCAAACAGCGCCGAGCCGGAAATGACCGCCAGATACAGGCTGCCCCGCACCCGCCAGAGCATCAGCTCGGCGGCCTGAAACAGATGCCGGGTCACACCGGCGGCCTTTACCAGCACGCCCATCAGCACAAACAAAGGCATCACGGCGTAGGCGTAGTTGGCGGTCACGGCGAACGGCAGGGTTCGTAGCTGGCCTTCCAAAAACGCATCACCCGCCGCCAGCCACATTCCGGCGCACCCGGTTGTGGCCAGCGCAACCGCGACCGGCACCCCCAAAGCCAGCAGCGCCAGCAGCGCCGCTACCGCCAATACACCAATCAAAAGCGGGTCCATCAGTACCGCCCGCTCCTCTCAGTATTCTCAACAGTCTCGTTGTGCTCATCCTGCTGGCCCGCATCACCGCACAGCATCTGGCTGACACACTCCAGCGCCATTAGTGTCGCCCCAAGGCCCAATACGGCCTTGGCAGGCCAGACCGGGACAGCCAGAGAACCCGGTGAAAACTCGCCGGAAGTGAAGCTCTGCCACGCGGAGTCCAGGCCGTACCAGGCAATCGCCGACATGACGGCGGCGGACAAAAACAATCCGAAGCGATAGGTGGCGGTTTGCAACCAGGGTGACAGGCGTTCCGTCACCAGCGTTACCCGAACGTGCTCCCGGCGCTGCTGCGCCAGTGCCATGCCCAGAAAGGCAGCGGCCACCATGGTCAGTTCGGTGAGTTCGCGGGCGCCCTTCACAGACAGGTTAAACCCCCTGCCCAGAACCACGTCCAGCGCCCCGATCACCGCCATCGCAAGCAGGGCGACACCGGCCATCACGGCCGCTAGCGCATTCAGACGGCGCTGCCACCGCCGGACAGAGTGGCCGGGCCAGAGCACTCAGTCAGGCCGGGCAATCGACGTTACTGACCACGTTCTTCCAGATTTTCACACCCTGACGAGCGGCATCGCCCTTGCCTTCTTTTTCCATGGTGGCGATCCATTCTGCAAAAAAGTCGGGCAGGCGGCCTTGCCAGGTTTCCAGGTCCGCATCGCTGAACTGGTGAAAAGTAACGCCTTTGGCTTTCAGGGTCTGGCGGGCCGACGCGGCCGCCTTGCGAACCACTTCAAGATCACGCACCTGCGCTTCAGCGGCCACTTCCATGACGGTGGTCTGATTGTCCTTACTCAGGTTGTTCCAGGCCGACTGGGTCATCCACACGCCCCACGTGGGACCGTCCCAGAGAGTGACTTCGCTGATGTGCTTCGCCACTTCGTGAATCTTGTAGGTTTCCACCAGGTCCACGGAGAAGGGCGCTGCATCAATCACGCCACGGGAGAACGCCTCGTATATTTCGGCCAGGCCGAGAGTGACGGCGGTGCCGCCTGCGGCTTCCACCATCTTCGGCATGTGGGTACCCCAGGTTCTCATCCGCACGCCTTCCATCTGTTCAAGGCTGGTAATGGGCTCTTTGGACACCAGCAGGTAAGGGTTCAGGACGTGGAAGAACAGGGGCTTGATGCCGTTGTCCGCCGCTTCCTGCTGAAAGCCGGGTACTTCAGACATCAGGCGGTAGATCAGCTGATTGGCCTGACACACGTTGTCGATGGCCATCGGAAACGAATTGGGCGCGGTGAACAGCGGGAGCTGGCCCGGAAAATAACCCGGCGACAGGCCTGCCATTTCAACCGCCTCGTTCTGGAGCAGCGACAAAGTTTCCGTGGTTTTACCCAGCCCTTCAGACCAGAAAATCTTGATATCCACCGCGCCCTCGGTGCGCTTTTTCACCTCTTTGACGAACCACTTATCGACGGCAGAGCTGACCGCGGTAGCGGGCATCTGGTGGTTCATCTTGAGGGTGTCTGCCAACACATTGCCGGCCAGCAAACAGGCAATCATCACGGAAAAAAGCGGTTTTCTAATGGAATCAAGCAACATTGATGTTTATTCCTTCCGTTGTTTTTTGATCGTTTATTTCCAAGAACAACTGCTCAAGAATCTGCCGATAGGGCCCGTACAGATCGCGATTAATCTCGGCCTGGGCCATATTCGCCCAGAGGACCAACAAAAAGTCAGTACAACCGACAAACGTGCAAAAGCCATGGCGACTCCTGAATAGAGTTATGAGTAAGGTTGCCCATACTGTCTCATGAGACCTGAATCTGTTACATCGTCAGAGCCTTAAAGTTACCAGCTTTCCCCGAAAGGCCGGACATCCAGCTCGAAGGTCCAGGCCGACGGGTCCTGCTGGCAGAGGTTCCAGACTGCATCGGCCACCGCTGAGGGCTTTACAAAGAACTCCTCCGGCTTGTCCGCCAGCCATTCGCGAGTGCGAGGCAAGTCGACGACGCCATCAATCACCACATTGGCCACATGAATTTTCTCTGGCCCTAGCTGACGTGCCAAAGATTGGGCAAGGCTGCGCTGGGCCGCCTTGGCCGAGGCAAAAGGCGCAGTAGTGGCCCGGCCCCGGGTGGCTGCCGATGCACTGGTGACGATGATGCTGGCAGTGTCATGCTGGCGCAGCTGGGGCAAAGCCGCCTTGGTGGCGGCCACCAGGCCCTGCACATTGATTTTCCAGTTGGCCTCGAAGTCTTCCAGACTCGCCTCTTCCACGGTCTTGAAGATTCCGCCACCCGCGTTGTAGAGCATCACTGAAACCGGTCCTAAACGCTTCTCGATGTCTGCCAGAACCGACGTAATCTCCGCTGGTTCCATCAGGTCACAGGGGAATGCCTGCGCGCCCGATACCGATTGCTCGAGCTGTTTCAGATAGTCTTCGCTTCGAGCCAGCATTGCAACCTGGAAGCCCTCATCGCTGAACCGCCGCACAAAGGCTTCGCCGTTGCCCGGGCCTACCCCCATCACTGCGCATACCTTGTTCATAAACCACCTCGAGACTATTGAAATTCCGGAAAGTTGGACCGCTTGTTCAGGGACCAGTCGTAATCAATAAACGACATAGTCGACGTTTGCGCCACTTGCTCTGCCAGAGAAGCATCCACCCACTCCTGAATAAATGCTTTCGGGGATCCGGCAGCCTCTTTGAAGTCGTCTTCATACCACTTGAACAGCTCGGTGACGTAGAGCGTTTCGCCCTCAACCCTCAGGTGGTGGCCGGTTAAAAAGGCCCGGCGGGTATTCTCTGCCACGGAGGGCAGCCAACGGAAGCACAGTTGACCGCAAAGTGAACCCGGGCATCTTTCCAGCCCCTTTCTGCATAGTCCTGACCCAGCAAAATCTCTTTCTCCATCTGGTTCAGGCTGTATTTTTCTCCGTCGATCACAAACTTTTCACGCTCGAACACGTTGTCCACGAACGGATTGACGCGTCCACCATAGTCCCAGACCGATTCAACAAGGTTTCCATCCGGCCGGTCCGTCAAGATCTTATTAAGCATGAAAAAATTGTAGGCGTTGATCCAGAAGGCAATGGATTCGGCTTCCCCTTCAAGGCTGGATAGATCAAATGCCGCCAGAGCGTTACGCTGGGACGTCAGCTTCTGCAACGTCTGTTCCTGATTGGCATCAGCTTGGGCAACACTCGCCCAGACGGCGAACAGCAAACTGAGGATGGTTGGAAAACGGAAAAAACGCATGATAACTCCCGATCAGGAATAAAATGGATGATGCCTGCACGGACACAAATCGACCTGATTTGTTACACCACAGGCAACCCGTCAACAGGAGTTACCTCGCCATACCGGTACGCCTAGCGCAGATCCGGGTTCAGCGAGTAAGTACCGGTCACCCGCGCGCTCGCCAAAACATGGCCAGCCATCGCTTCCCGCACCGCAGCGCCATCGAACTCGCCGGTCAGACCCAGGCTTTCCACATCCAGCGCATGCACTTCGTAGTGGTAATGATGGAGAATCTCGTCGTTCCAGGGCGGGCAGGGGCCGTCATAGCCGCCATAGGTGCCCGCCATATCCGGATTGCCGGCCAGAAACTGAGTGAAATTGTTGACGCCACGAATGCCGAAAGATGCCGGGCCGGGCTCCTTGCCTTTGGGAATCACGCCGTCACTGTCTTCACCTTCAGGAATACGGGATGTGCTGGCCGGAACATCCACCAACAACCAATGAAAGAAATCCACCCGGGGAATGTCTTTCGATACGACTTTGCCTTCCTGATTGGCGTCGTCTGCAATGCTGGGTACATCCGGGTCAAACATCATCACCACAAAGCTTTTGGTGCCTTCTGGGGCGCCTTCCCAGGTGACTTCCGGGTTGCGGTTCTGTCCGAAGCTCATATGATCCTGTTCACTGAATACACCGAACGCGAAGTTTTCGGGTACTGGCTTGCCCTCTTCAATGCCTTGAACCTTGATTTTCACCTTGTCTGTCTCCTGAAACCTGATTGGTTTTTACGTGACTGATACCATGGTTTTAACAGCGGCGTCATGGGTCTGTCCAGAATCGCCGCAAACCAGACATTACGAGGCCGCCAGGAATCCGTATGAGCGACGACCATAAAGACACACCGGGGAACCCGGGGAATAAGAAAGATGAAGACGCCATCGCGTTTCTGCAGGGGCTCTTCGAGCTGGCCAGAAACGGCGGCACCGGCCCACTGAACGTGATGCTGGACGCGGGCGTGCCGGTGGATATCCGCACCAGTGCTGGCGACAGCCTGCTGATATTGGCCTGTCGCAACGGCCATACGGATACGGCCCGGATGCTGCTCGACCGGGGCGCGGACCCCAACGCATGCAACCATCAATCTGAAACGCCGCTGATGGTGGCAACCATCGCAGACCACGCGGACTTGGCTGAACATCTACTGGAAGCAGGGGCGGATCAATGATTACGCGAAGGGATGACTGACCCTTTGGAACTGCGTCAGGTTCACCTCGACGGTGACCGTCAATGTTTCAAGGCGCGCCGCTTTTTCTCTGCCTTCTGCAGGTGCCCGGTAAAGGTGAGGCGTCATCGCCAATAGGTCGGCGATGGCGTCTTTGCTGTCCAGGTTCAGTGTAAAGCCGACCGTTTCTGTCGCTCGAATCGAAAAGCCTTCCGGTACGTTTTTCGCTGAGGGTTTGTCAGGGTTGAGGGAAGGGTAGATTATCTCCCGCAATTCCCGCAGGTGATTCGCGCCGGCATCGGCCTGAATTAACACACCGCTAGGTTTAAGCACACGGGCGAATTCAGGGTACACCGGAAAGCCAAAGAGGCAGAGCATGCAGTCCAGGGTGCCGGGCAATACCGGGATGCTGGCGTTACTGCCGACCATCCATCGCGGGCGCTTATCCTGCTTTGCCGCTGCCAGGGTCGCCCACTTGGAAATATCCAGCCCCGCCAGCGAGAGCCCGATATCACCGCTTTCCGCAGCCAGCTCCCGCAGGTAGTAGCCTTCACCGCAGCCAGCATCGAGGCATGACAGCGTCTGGGATTCAGGGAACGAGTTCTGCAGCACTGCCTTGCTGACAGCATTCGCAATGGGCTGATAATAACCGGCATTCAAAAATCGCTGACGCGCGGCCACCATGGCTTTGCTGTCGCCGGGTTCCAGTGAGCGTTTTTTCTGAACCGGCAGCAGATGCACGTAACCCTGCCGTGCGGCATCAAAGCTGTGACCGGCAGGGCAACGCCAGCTTTGACCCTCTGGCGACAACAGATCGCCTTCCATCGGGCAGGCAAGCTCTGAAAACGGTTCAACGCTCATGGCATTTGATTCCCAGCGACCATAGTGCTTGAGAAGGCCCGGCAGAATGCCCAGAATAACCCCGACACACCATTGGGGACACTGGCTTGAACGGCAACATTGTGCATTTTGCCCGGGATGATCTTGGCGGCATTCTGGTAATCGACTATCGCAAGCATCGAGTGATGACCTTCGATTCGGTATTTGAGCAGAGCAAAATCGCCCGTCGGCACCCTCATCTGCCCGTTCATGAATACAGCCGCGCTATGCTGCTGCCGGTTGCTTTCGGACAACCCGCCCACGTCACGATTCTGGGCCTTGGCGGCGGCGTTATGGCGAACGCGCTGCTGCACTTGCTGCCTGAATGTCAGGTACACGCGGTCGAGCTTCGGCAGGCGGTGGTGGATGTCGCCCGTGAGTACTTTTACCTGTCAGAATCCCCTCGCCTCAGCGTCACCATCGAAGACGCCCGCAATGCCCTTGAGGCGCTGCCCGATGGCGGCACGGATTTTATCCTCGCAGACATGTACAGCGCCGAGCGCATGAGCCCGGTTCAGGTTCAAAGGGAGTTTATCAAACAATGCAGCAGGGTTCTGTCTGAAAATGGCTGGATAGCGCTCAACTATCATCGCACCCCGGATCTAAACGGCGCTTTCTTCAAACAGCTACAGGGGGAATTCGCGGTGGTGCTGGCCTTCAAGAGCACAACCAACAACACCGTGATTTACGGCAGCAAGAAACCGCTGGAACTCCTCGCCAGCAAGGACCCCCGCCTGATTAGCCTGGAGGAGGCCCTGCCCATCGACTGGCGACGGCTGATGGCGAGGGTTATTCGTTTAAGCTGAGGCTTTTTCCCACAACGGACATTGGTGATGTCGTCGAACACGTTCATCATATAAGCAATGCCCGTGCGCGCCAAACTGTTATTGATCGATCATTCAAGATATTATCGAAGCAGTAGATTTGCCCTCAGTGAGCAGTATCATGGCCCGAAACGCACGCTACGATCGACAGACCGCGCTGAAAAAAGCCGTCCATTTGTTCTGGGAGCGAGGCTACCACGCCACGTCCATGAAACAGATCGAGCAGGCTCTGGATATGCGACCTGGCAGTATTTATGCCACCTTTGGCAGCAAAGACCGGCTGTTCAGAGAAGCGCTGGATGCTTACGTTGAAGGCGGCAATACCGAACTGGATGGTCTGATCGCCGAACAAGGCTCCGTCATCGATGCACTGCAGAGTTACCTGCGCAACATCGGCATTGCCTGTCATCCGGGTAGCCCCGAACCCTCCAGAGCCTGCATGCTGGTAAAAACCCTACTGGAAGCGAGCTATACTCATGGCGATATTGCTGATCAGGCCAACGAATTACTGTCCGGCATAGAACAGTCGATTGCCGGTGCGCTGCTGAAGGCGCGTGACCGGGGTGAACTGAGATCAGATACCAACTGTGAGCGCCTTGCCCGACTAGTGCAGTCCCAGATTATGGGTCTGCGTGCCTTTGCCCAACGTGAAACAACCGCCGGGCAGGTGTCGGAACTGGCCGATGACATGGCCGCAGTGCTGGAGCCTTACCGGGCGACACACTGATCCCTGGCCTTACCCATCACCCATCAGTCTTCGTTAACAGGATTCTCGCGTTATGGAAAACCCACATCACATCGTGGTTGTCGGCGGTGGCGCCGGCGGCCTTGAGCTGGTGACCCGGCTGGGAAACAAGCTCGGCAAAAAGAAGAAAGCCCGGATTACACTGGTTGATGCGGGACTGACCCACGTCTGGAAGCCGCTGCTGCATGAAGTGGCCTCAGGTTCACTGGATGCCAATGCCAATGAAATCAACTACCGGGCCCACGCCAGTAAGCATCATTATGAGTTCCAGCTCGGCCGCATGGCCGGCCTGAATCAGATTGACCGGAATCTGGTGATCGCGCCCTTTCTTGACGGTGAAGGCACCGAAATTGTGCCCGAGCGGCACATCCATTACGACACCCTGGTCATTGCCGTCGGCAGTAATGCCAACGACTTCGGCACGCCTGGCGCTCAGGAACACTGCATATTCCTGGATAGCCTGCCGCAGGCCCGGCTTTTCCATAACCGGTTACTGAATGCATTTCTCAACAAAAATCACGAGGCCCAGTGCAACCACAAGCACGAACTGCCCATCACGATTATCGGTGCTGGCGCTACCGGGGTTGAGCTGGCAGCGGAACTGCGGCTGGCCTCCCGTGAATTGCCGGTTTACGGCATGAATCACCTTCGCCCGGAAGACGTTTCGATCACCGTCATTGAGGCCGCAGACCGCATTCTGCCCGCCCTGCCTTCCAGAATTTCCGCAGCCGCCACGCGGGAGCTGGAGCATCAGAACGTTAAAGTGCTAACCGGGCAGCCGGTCAACGAAATAACCAAGTCGACGATCATCATGAAGGACGGCAGCGAACTGAGTTCCGAGATGACAATCTGGGCCGCTGGCATCAAAGCACCGGCGTTTCTGTCAGAGCTTGAAGGGCTGGAGACTAACCGGGGTAACCAGGTCCGCGTTCGCCAGACACTTCAGGCGACCACCAGTGACCATGTTTTTGCCCTGGGCGACTGCGCCGAATGCCCGCAACCCGGTTCTGACCTCCCGGTGCCGCCGCGAGCCCAGGCAGCCCATCAACAGGCTGATACGTTGTTCAAAACCCTGTGTCATCGCCTGGAGGGCAAAGAAGCCGTTCCGTTCGTCTACAACGACCACGGATCGCTGATCAACTTCAGCCGCTACACCACGGTCGGCAACCTGATGGGGAACCTGTCAGGGCGTAGCATGTATATTGAAGGCAAGGTCGCGCGGCTGTTCTACACGTCGCTTTACCGGATGCACCAGGTCGCGCTCCACGGCATGCTGCGCACCGGTGTTATCTGGCTGATGGATCGCATCAGCAGGGCAATGCAGCCCAAGCTCAAGCTACACTGAACGAAAACACCATGGACGCAACACTCATCCTGATTGGCGCGATGATGCTGGTGATCAGCATCCTGCTCAGCCCCCTTTCCAGTCGCCTGGGCATGCCGGTGCTGCTGATTTTTCTGATTGTCGGCATGATGATGGGTGAAGACGGTCCCGGAGGGCTTCAGTTTGATAACTTCGAGCTGGCGTTCACCATCGCCCACCTCGCCCTGGGCGTTATTCTGCTGGACGGCGGCATGCGCACCCGGGCTGAAACCTTCCGTGTTGGTCTTCGACCGGCGCTGGTACTGGCGACCCTTGGCGTATTTCTGACCGCGGTCGGAGCAGCGGTCGTCGCACGATGGGTGTTTGGCCTGAACTGGCTTCCGGCACTGCTGATCGGCGCCATTATTTCCTCGACCGATGCCGCCGCTGTATTTTCGCTGCTGCAGGGCCGGGGGCTGCACCTGAACGAGCGGGTCAGTGCAACGCTTGAAATCGAGTCCGGCAGCAACGATCCCATGGCCATATTCCTCACCCTGATGCTGGTCACCATTATCAGTTCCGGCGGAGCGTCCGAGGGCTGGTCGGCGCTGTGGCTGCTGATAAAGCAATTTGGTATTGGCAGTGTCACCGGAGTGTTGGGTGGTTTTGTGGTGGTCAACATGGCGAACCGGTCACGGCTGACTCCTTCGCTGTATCCTTTACTGGTCGTGGCTGCCGGGCTGGCGGTATTCTCAGGCACCAACGAGCTGGGTGGCAGCGGTTTTCTGGCGATTTATCTGGCCGGCGTCGTCATAGGCAATCGTCCGGTGCGGATGATGCCCATGATTCTCCAGGTCCACGACGGCCTGGCCTGGCTGGCCCAGCTCTGTCTGTTTTTGATGCTGGGGCTGCTGGTATCCCCTGCCGAGCTTCTTCCATTAGCCGGCGGCGGCCTGATACTGGCGTTTGCCCTGATTTTCCTGATCCGCCCCTTCGCAGTAATGATGACCCTCTGGCCCTTCGGTTTTAACCGCCGCGAGCTTGGCTTTATCAGTTGGGTTGGCCTCCGGGGTGCGGTGCCTATTGTGCTCGCGCTGTTCCCGGTGATTGCTGATCTGCCATCCGCCCAGCTTATTTTCCACATCGCCTTCTTTGTGGTGCTGGTATCACTGATTGTGCAGGGCACCACAATGGCGCCCCTGGCACGTTGGCTCCGCCTGGAAGTTCCGGCAGGCGAAGAACCCTATCGACGCCTGCCCCTGGACGTGCCCGCCGCAGGAGACCACGAGCTGATGCTTTTTCCACTGCGGGGCGATCCCTGGGAAGCACCCAGGCCACTGGGGCAACTGCGCCTGCCAGACAATACGGCCTTGGCAGGCGTATTCCGCAAACGCGCCTGCCTTCCCCCCAGTCCGGACCTGTCGGTATCAACCGGGGATGTTATTGCGATATTCGCAACACCGGCCGTCGTGCCGGAGTTGGGCCGTGCCCTCAGCGGCCGCCAGACACCGAAATACCTCGCAGAACGAGCCTTCTTCGGTGACTTTGTGCTTAATGGCGACGCCCTGCTGGGGGATGTCGAGCAGGTGTACGGCATCGAGTTCGACGAATTACCGCCGGAACTGTCCCTGGCGGAATGCTTCGCGCGCAGGACCAAGGGCCACCCGGTAATCGGTGACAAAGTGACGCTGGGGCCGGTCACCCTGGTGGCCCGCGCTACCGAGTCCGACCGGGTAACAAAAGTAGGCCTTAAAATGGACAGTGGACGAACGTTTTAACAAAAACGCCCACGAACACGGGTTCGATCACTCCGTCACCTGTGCTATAAGGTGTAAATTCTGTAATAAATCAAGAACGCGCCAATGCTAAGCCATGTTCCAATCCACAGATCGCGACTCGCGGCCCCGTCTTGCCTGACACTCCTGGCTGTTGTGGCCTTGTGGGCGATGTTGGCCAGCCGCCCTGCTTATGCCACAGATCTGGCCTTACTGGACTCCGTCGGCCCCCTGACGTCACCACAGATAAGCGAAGTGCTGGTCAGAAAAGAAGAGCGGCGGTTGTATTTGCTCGCTGGCGAAAAGGTGGTTCGCAGTTACCGCATCGGACTGGGCGACAACCCCTTTGGCCACAAGTTATACGAAGGCGACCAGCGCACGCCCGAAGGGGAATACGTTCTTGACTGGCGCAATGCCAACAGTGATTTTTACAAGTCCATTCATATTTCATACCCCAATAAAAATGATCTGGAACTGGCTTCCGCCTGGGGACTGGACCCGGGCGGAAGCATCATGATCCACGGCTTGCCGAATGATGCCGAGGATATGGGATTCGCTTATCTGGGGCTGGATTGGACAAATGGCTGCATTGCCGTCAGCAACGCCGAAATGGACGAAATCTGGCAGCTGGTCGCCGACGGAACACCGATCAGGATCCTGCCTTGATCCTGCCTTAGGGGACCGTTCAATTACGGTGTTGTTATATGAAACGTAATTTTACGTATCCTTAGTTAACATTTTCGGTCAGAGTGTTTTACACTGTTTGACGACTCCGGTGGCTCCTGGCCGTCGGACCCGAGTTGACAGGATGTCTATAATCTAGACGACTGAAAGCAGGAAATAAGACGACCAATAAGGGGGATACCGAATGCATAAGATTAAACTCGCAGGGTTTGCAATGGCTATCGCACTGCTGGCAGGTTGCGCGTCAACCGAGCAGGGCGCTATTGATGATGCAAACGCAATGGCAACTTCTGCGGAGCAGACTGCTGATAACGCACTGAACACCGCTAACAGCGCTAACCGCGCAGCTCGTACTGCCCAGCAGACAGCTGACAAAGCACTGGCAGAAGCAAGAGCTGCCATGAAGGCTGCTAACGAAGCCAACGAGCGCGCCAAGCGTATGCTCGAGCGTGCCAGCCAGAAGTAAGGCTGAGTATCGTGAAAAAGGCCGGCATCTGCCGGCCTTTTTTATGTCTGACAGGATCCCCCTCGACTATTCTTCATTACCTTTGTCACCACCACGCGGCGCCTGACCCGATTTCGCTTTGCCCATAAACGAAGACATCATTTCAATGGGCAACGGGAAGACAATCGTTGAGGAATTGCTGCTGCTCATATCCGCCAGGGTCTGCATGTAACGCAACTGCATGGCTCCAGAGTTGGCAGACATCACATCTGCCGCTTCCACCAGCTTCTTCGATGCCTGCAGTTCGCCCTCGGCGTGAATAACCTTGGCCCGGCGCTCGCGTTCCGCTTCAGCCTGGCGGGCGATTGCACGGATCATGGATTCGTTCAGGTCAACGTGCTTGATCTCTACATTGGCAACTTTAATGCCCCAGTCTTCCGTCTGGGCATCAATGATTTCCTGAATATCGGCGTTAAGTTTATCCCGCTCTGACAGCATCTCGTCGAGATCGTGTTTACCCAGTACAGACCGCAGAGTCGTCTGGGCCAACTGGCTGGTGGCGGAGCCGAAATCCTCTACGCGAATAATGGCACGCTCCGGGTCAATCACCCGGAAATAGAGCACGGCGTTTACCCGCACCGTCACGTTATCCTTGGAAATAACATCCTGACTGGGGACATCCAGGGTAATCACCCGCAGATCCACTCTCACGATCTGCTGTATACCCGGAATGACCAGAATCAAACCCGGGCCTTTTACGCCCTGAAACCGGCCGAGGAAGAACACGACGCCGCGCTCGTATTCGGGCAGAATTTTGATGGCCGCGCCCAGAATAAGCAGCAGCACCACCGCCGGGACAATATAGGGAATCAGTTCACCTAGGTTCATCGTGCCTCCTGTTCAGCATTCACTTTGTTCACACATACCGTGAGCCCCTCAATGGTGCTCACCCCAAGGGATTCGCCCGCGGCAACGGGCATCTCACTTACAGCGTTCCAACGCTCGCCGCTGTAGCGGACATGGCCACGGTAGCGATCGCCATCCGGCTGAAAGTCGTCCAGCGCAGCGACCGTCTCATGGGCGCTGTTTTCCGTGCCACTGACCGGTAGTCGTCGCCGTAAGCTGACGAAGCGCATCACTGTCCACAGAATAAAGCCGGCGGCTACAGCCGCAGTGCCGCCTATAGTTGGCAGGGAAATATCCTGATGGCTGCCGTCCATCAGAATTATGGAGCCGGTTACGAAGGCTACGATGCCGCCAATGCCCAGAATGCCAAAACTGGGCATGAACGCCTCGCCCACAACGAACGCCAGGCCCAGCAATATCAATGCAAGCCCGGCATAATTGACAGACAGCACCTGAAAAGCGAAGAGGGCGAGAATCAGACAGATAGCGCCGATGACTCCCGGAAAAATCGAACCCGGACTGGCCAACTCGAAAATGATGCCGTAAAAACCGATGATCATCAGAAAGTACGCAACGTTCGGGTTGGTAATCACCGACAGCAGCTTTGTGCGCCAGTCAGGGTCGCTCCGCTGCAGTTCGATATTGTTCGTGTTGAGCGTGCGCTCACCGCCGGTCATTACCACAGTTCGGCCGTTAACCTGCTCCATCAGCTCAGGCAGACTGCTGGCCATAACGTCGACAACATTCTTCTCCAGTGCATCACTGGCGTTGAGGTTAACAGCGTCGCGCACGGCTTCTTCCGCCCAGTCGGCGTTGCGGCCGTGGCGCTCTGCCAGGCCGCGGATGTAGCTGACAGCATCCTCCAGAACTTTGCGCTCCATAGCCGTGCCACCGCGCCGCTTTTCCGACGGCTCGTCTGGCGAGTTTTTTGGAGAGTTTTCTGGAGAGTTTTCTGGAGAGTTTTCTGGAGAGTTTTCTGAAGAGTTCTCTAGAGAGTTATCAGAGGTCTCGGCATCGGATCCAGGCTCTTCGGCACCCGGCATACCGCCCATCTGGACGGGTGTCGCTGAGCCAAGATGGGTCGCAGGGCTCATGGCCGCAACGTGACTGCCGTACAGCAGATAGGTCCCTGCGCTTGCCGCTCTGGCCCCGGCCGGGGTAACCCAGGTAATCACCGGCACGTCGGAGGCCAGCATTTTCTTGATAATGCCGCGCATGGACTCCATTAACCCGCCGGGGGTATCCATACGGACCACGACCAGCTCAGCGCCCTCGGACTCGGCTTGCTCAATACCGCGAATCAGATAATCCATGGTGGCAGGGCCTATTGCCCCGTCAACGGTCAGCACCCGGCCAGTGGGATTCTGGTCCTGCTGGGCCTGTACGGCCTGAATGACGGAGGCGAGCGCCAGTGTCACGCCCGCCAGCATAAGAGCAAGCCAGAAAAACAGGCGGCGAGAGCGAGCATGACGATCTGACAAGCGTTCACAACGATGTGAAAAGCTATTCGGGTTCAAGGGCATTATTCTTCCCCGCACGGTATTGGCTTTCATCTCTGATCATAGTGGACAGAGCCAGCAATTACCGCACCGGGGAAACACAGAAAAGGGAAACGCCTGTCAGGTGAAGCTCAGGGTCTCATCAGAACCAGAGTTGCTGGGGAATACCCTCGCCATCGGGGGTGCTCCGGCCGGGCCGGGCAACTTCTCCGGCGACTCGGGTAATCTGCTCACCGATCATGCGGGGCAGACCGTCAGCGAAGTCGACTGCTTCTTCAATAGCACCGCGCTGCATCTCCACCCCGGGATGCTGTTCACGAAATATAGCGACCCGGGCGGATACGGCCTGCCAGAGCACTTCGCGCTCTTGCGCGCTGTAGTCTTCATGCGGACGATGCACTTCCAGCCAGACTTCATTCCCGCGCATGCCCATTTTTACCGGCTCGCGGATCACCCGAACGGGCGTGCCTTTGCCGACTTCGTAGACGAACCGGGAAATATCTTCGTTGTACATCCGGAAACAACCGTGGCTCACCTGCATGCCGACACCAAACAGTTTGTTGGTACCGTGGATCAGATAGCCCCGCTCACTGAGCATCAACGCATGAGTCCCGAGTGGATTGCCGGGCCCGGGAGGAATCATCCGTGGAAGATATTCACCCATGGCCTCATATTCCGCCCTTATGCTCTCGGGTGGATACCAGGCCGGCGATTCCAGTGACATGGTGACCTCCGCATTCGTCAGCGGAGACGGGTTATCCTCTGTGCCGACGCCCACGGGGTATACCTGCACGCCCGTGTCTGTGAAGTAGTAAAGCCGGTATTCCGCCAGATTGATCACGATGCCTTTGCGTTCAACATCGGGTAGCACGTACCGGCGGGGTACGGTGATCGCGGTGCCCTCTCCGGGCAGCCAGGGATCCACATCCGGGTTGGCTTTGACCAGCTCAAGATAGCCCAGACTATTCTGGTTGCCGATGGCAGCAAAGGTGTCTTCATAGCCCGTGGTCATAACACCCAATCTGCCGGCAATGTCACCCTCAATCGGGAAAACCGGCACAGGCGGATTCTGTCTGACTTCCGGCTCGGCCTCAGAGATTTCCTCACCAACGGCCTGGCGCGGCGAACTGGCGTCAGCATCGCCCAGCGCCGGGCCCGAGCTCAACGCCAGCAACCCTGCTATCAACCACACCATCGAAAATTTGCTTGCCATACAGATGTTCCAGATACTTCGTCGAAAACCAATGATAACCGGTCTGCTCACCAACGGCATAGAGCAGCCACTAAACTCGCATTTTCCAGACCGGAACAGCGGCCAGCATGACAAAAGCCGCCACCAGCCACCAGGCCGTGTGAAAGGCCCCGATCGTGGGCACTCCGTCGCTGTGTTCGCCGAATTCAATGGTGAGCGCGACCATATTGACACCAAAAGCGCCGCCAAGTTGCCGAGTAAAATTAATAGTGCTCGAACCCGCCCCCAACTCTTGGGCCTGTAGCGGATTCAGCGCGCCGGTCGACAATGCCGGCAACATAAAACCAAGGCCGATGCGGCCGAACACGGTCCACAGTGCCAGCCAACCGAACGCCAGTGAGATATCAGATACCGCGAATAGGGTCGCCGATAAGGCAAACATTCCGATACCGAACAGCACCAGGCTGCGCGAACTGCGCTGATCCGCCAGGCGACCTGCAATCGGAAAGGTCATCCCCAGAACCAATCCTGCGGGTAGCATCAGAAGCCCGGCCTCCGTCGCAGAGAACGCCAGCGCCGTTTGCACGAACAGCGGAACCAGGTAAGTAGAACCGAAAAGCGCGAGCCCGAGCGCCGCCGCGCCCAGATTGGCAAACAGAAAACTTCGCCGCCTGAACAAACTGACATTCAGTAAAGGGTGCCGCGTTCGCCGTTCCCGGCGCACAAACAGCGTCAGCAGCAGCAATGCGAACACACCTTCAGCGGCTACCCAAAGGCCACCAGCGACGCCATACTGAAGCCGGTTCAGGGCGTCCAGACTGAAGCCAATGGTCATGCCCAGCAGCACCAGGCCCGGAAGATCAAAACGGTAAGGTTCCGGACGGGACGGCGGAAGCGGCAAAAATCGCCAGGCCATAAACACACCCAGCAGAGTGACCGGAACCGGCGCGAACATGACATACCGCCAGTCGAGCTCGTCTACCAGGAAACCGCCCAAAACCGGCCCCAGGGCCGGAGCCAGAATAACCCCCATGCCATAGATACCCATGGCCCGGCCACGGCGATCCCGGGGGAAAATCCGGAACACCAGATACATACCCATGGGCTGCATCAATCCCGCCAATGCCCCCTGGGCGATGCGGGCCAGAATCAGCAGTTCAGGACTATCAGCAAACCCGCCCAATACCGAGACCGCGCTGAACAGCGCCATGGCAGTGCCCAGTGTCTTGCGCAGGCCAAAATGGTCCAGCAGCCAGCTGCTCGTCAGCATGGTCGTGGTCATCGCGGCGATAAACCCTGTGGCCAGCCAGTGGACCTGGCCCTGACGAATACCGAACTCCGTCATAATGTCATGCAGTGCCACATTAACGACCGTCGCACTCAGCACCGTCGCCATGGTACCCAGCATGACCGTCGCAACAGCCAGCCAGCGCCAGTTCTCACCGTACCGGGCTCGCAGCCCCTCTACCGTATTGTCATTCGCGCTCATGGGACTGCCGTTTCCAGACCGGTCGGATGGAGAGAGAGACTTATCGCTTTTTCTCGGCGTTATCCAGAATCTTGTGGAATGCTTCGACGGTGTCACTGATGGACTGATCACTCAGGCCGTCCAGCATTTCTTCGCGCAGCTGAGCCGCCCGCTCATTGAGCACGTTCATGAACGAGGTTCCGGCAGGGGTCAGATGGAGGCGGCGTGCCCGACGATCGTTGGGGCAGGGCCGACGTTCGATCAGGTTCTGTTGTTCCAGGCTGTCGAGTAGTCGTACCAGCGTGGGATTCTCAATAGCCATCAGCTTTGCCAGTTCACGCTGGGTCAGTCCCTCACCGCCACGCTGCAGGTAAAACATGGTTGTCCACCGAGCCTGGGTAACGCCCAGATCCTTCAGGCGCTCGTCCAGAAGCTTGCGCCAGCGTCGAGTCACGCGGGCCACGGCGAAAGGGAACTCGTCTCTCATATCGGAAACTCCAGTAGATTAAGCCACTAATAGTAAGCTAACAATTTACAGAAGAACAGATTGAAAAACGAAAACAAACCCGTGAAAACCGAGAGCTGAAAGCCTAGCCGGCGTGGCTCGGTGCACGCTCATCCGGCGGGCTTTCACCGGCCTTGAGAAACTCCTCATTCCGCGGATCAATTTCCATCAGCGCTGCGGAGCTCTCCGGCATGGCCGGGAAGAAGTGCTCCTGGTCAGCGACCGGAATATCCTGAGTACTGGCAATCCGGTAACGGGTGGCCACCGCGAGCAAGATCAGGAAACCCGCGTTACCCACGAACAGACCTTCCGGCCCCAACAGGCTCACTAATTGCGACATAACGACAGGGCCGATAACGCTGCCCACACCATAACTGAGCAGTAGCGTAGCGCTGGCCGCAACGATACGGTTACTTTCCATGCGGTCATTGGTGATAGCGACCGCGATCGGGTAAAGCGTCGCCGAAAGCCCGGTGAACAGGGCAACCAGCAGAGTCAGCAGCCAGAGGCGATCGGCTCCGAAAAACACAACCAGGCCAGACGCCACCGCCGCCATCAGCGCGACCCAATACATAACCCGACGGCGATCCAGGCGGTCACACAGCCAGCCCAGCGGCCAGGCGAGAATCATCGCAGCCACAATGGCGCTGGCCATGAATGTGGAAACCCGGCCAACATCCAGCCCCACCATCGTGGCGTAGACCGGGCCCAGAGCATAGAACGAACCGATCATGACGCCACAGATCAGGGCCCCGGAAACCCCGGTAAAAGACTCCCGTGCCAGAGTAAAAAACGACAACCGCTCGATGACGCCAACTTCCGGCGCTTCCATCCGGGTCAATGCCAGCGGGATCAGGGCAACCGTCAACAATACCGCCGCCAGTGAAAAGGGAACAAACGACGACGGCTCCCCCACATTGATCAGCAGCTGTCCACCAGCGACAGATGAGTAGAAGACAATCTGGTAAATCGCGAACAGAGTGCCGCGATTGCTGTTTGTTGCCCGGCTGCTGAACCAGCTTTCAATCACGACTAGAACACTGGCCGCACTGAACCCGGACAATCCCCGCAGCAAAGCCCAAAAAGGCTCCGACACCGCCATGGGGTAGAGCAGGGCACACACGGCGGCCATGGCTGCGAAGGCTGCAAAGGTTCGGATATGCCCCACCCGGCTGATAATCTGGTGAACGTATAACGTGCCCAACACGAAACCAACGGAATAACAGACCAGGATCCAGCCGATCGTGCTCGGCGATACCGACTCAATGCTCAGACGCACGCCGAGCAAAGTCATCAGAAAGGCATTGCCGCTGACCAGCAAAATAATGCTGAGGATAAGAGCAGATAACGAGGTGACCATGCGGGTCATGAGTCAGGCTCCGGGGCGTAGCGGGTGGCAGAAGACAGCAAGAGCGTCTTTGCGCCGTCGGTTTAACAAAATTTTACATTAATCTCACGTAACACACCCCCGGGGCGATCGGGAGTAACATAATTGTACTGAATGGTAACCACAAAATACGTACGCGTCTGGAATGATGTTCATCATTTGTTGCAATTCACGCTAATCACGAGCGTTTGGTTATGAAAAAAACGGACTGGCCCATTCGTTGGGATCTCTTGCTCCGCTATCGGCTGATTGAAATTGTTGCACTGTGGGAAGGACGACTCACCACAAACCATATCTGCCATAGCTTTGGCATCGGACGCCAGCAAGCTTCGAAAGACATCAACACCTACCTCAGAGAACTGGCGCCGGGTAACCTGGTTTATGACCGGCACCTGAAAGGCTATGTGCCTGCTGACCATTTCAAACCGACAGTCACCACCGGCCAGGTATCGGAATACCAGGACCTGTTGGCGCGACAGGACAGCCTGAGCAACACCTTTGAATCGCTCGAATTAAGCGTTTCCGAGAGCACCATTTTACGCGGGCCGCAACGACTTGTCCGGCCCGAAGTGATGCGCGCTGTGGTTGCGGCGACCCATCAGAAACGGGTTCTGAAGGCCGAATATGCTTCCCTGAGTCCTGCCCGCACCCAACAGCAAACCCTGGAGCCTCATACCCTGATTTGTGTCGGTAACAGCTGGCATCTTCGGGCCTGGTGCGACAAAAATCGTGAGTTCCGCGATTTTGCTCTGAGCCGTTTCCGGGGCACGCCGTCCGTTTTGCGCCAGAAAAGCCGCAATATCCGGCAGCAGGATGACGACTGGAACCGTCAAATTACCCTTGTGCTGGCGCCCGACAACCGACTGAACGCCGATCAGCAAGACATCATCGCGGCCGACTACGGTATGGATGACCATCGCCTGGAGCTCAGCACCCGTGCGGCTCTGGCACCCTATCTGCTGTCGCGTATGGGGCTGGCCCGCGAGCATCAACACCCGGATCCGATGACTCAGCAGTTAGAACTGGTCAACGAAGAACAGCTTGGTATTGCCGAATCGGCCCGGGAACGGGCCATCAAAGCTGTGGCAGGGCTGAGCTAGCCATCGGGGTAAAGAACCACCTTCTGGCATGGCTCGCGGTGAGCCTGATGGTCGCGCTGTCTGGCAACGTTTATGGTCGTTGCGGCTCTGACGCCGTCATTATATCCGACGTTCAGGGTTCCGGAGCCGCCTCACCGCTGGTTGGCCAGACCGTTACGGTGGAAGGGATCATCACACTGGATTCCCGGCACCCTGGCGGCTGGCGCGGGCTCTATCTGCAACAACCAGACGGTGAGACGGACGACAACCCACGCACCTCCGACGCCCTGTTCATTTATACCGACCGCCAGGGCGGCGATGTCGGCGAACGGGTGCGAGTGACCGGTCAGGTCAAGGAACACCACGGCCTGACCGAACTTACCCGAGTGTCCCGCCTGGCCGTATGCAGCTCTGGCCAACGTCCGGCAGCGATTCGTGTCCAGCGGCCCTGGCCCGACCAGAAACCGCCGGAACACCTGGAAAACATGCGGGTAACGCTGACCCGACCCCTGACCCTGATCGGCCATTATTCATTCGCGAAATACGGCGAGCTGATTCTGGCGGATGGTCTTCAGGTAACTCCCACAGAAATTCTGCCACCAGGCCCCGCCGCATATCAGATGGCTCAGCAACAGTCACTGAACCGCCTGCACCTGGACGACGGCAAAAGCGCCCGCAACCCGCAACCGCTGCCCTGGCCTGCAGAACTGCTGGCCCAGGGCAAACCTGTTCGCGCAGGAGATCGTTTGAGCGGGCTGACGGGCATTCTCGATTACCGGTTTGGCCACTGGCGGCTGCAGCCCACTCAGGAACCCAGGCTTTCAGAGCAACGCTCCCGCCCCGTCGCGCCACCGAAAACGTCCCCGGACACCATCAGGGTGGTGACCCTGAATCTCGGCAACTTTTTCAACGGCAATGGGGAAGGGGCAGAGTTCGCTAACAGCCGTGGTGCCCGAAATCAGAGGGACATGCTCGCCCAGAGAGACCGCCTGGTTGCCACGCTTGAAACCATGAATGCCGACGTGATCGCCGCGGTCGAAATGGAAAACGATGATTACAGTGACACCAGCGCCATTGCGGATCTGGCGACAGCGCTTGGCGCTGAGTGGCGGTTTGTCGCAACGCCGGGCGAAACCGGGTCTGATGCCATCCGCACGGATCTGCTGTATCGGAGCGACCGGGTGCAGGCGGTCGGGAAGCCAGAGCGGTTGACCGGCGGCCACTTCGGTTATCGGGGTCGCCCGCCTGTAGCCCAGCTGTTTCGACCCGCTGGCAATCAGGACAGGCTCTCCGCCGTGCGCATCGTGGTGCCGCATTTCAAATCCAAAGCCTGTGGCGGAGCAACCGCAGCCAATCGGGGCCAACAGGACGGTCAAGGCTGTTACGCCGGGCGCCGCACCGATGCAGCCGATGCCCTTGTCGACTGGCTGCACTCGCTATCTCAACCGGCGCACTTTGCCGGCGACCTGATCACCGGCGATCTGAACAGCTACGCCCGGGAAGTGCCGATCAGCCGCCTGCGGCGCGCGGGACTGACCAACCTGATACGTATCCGATACCCCTGCGACGCAAGCGACTGCCCCCAAGCCACCTATCGTTTTCAAGGCCGCCATGGCAGCCTCGATTACAGCCTGGCGTCGGAAAATCTGGTGGCGAAAGTGGTCGATGCCGGGGTCTGGGAAATCAACGCCGAGGAATTTCCCGCTATCGGCTTCCAGGGTCCAATCGCGGCGTCGCAAGGTGTGCCCTGGCGTTCATCCGACCACAACCCGGTTTATACCGACCTGGCACTGTGAAGCGGCACTCAGGCAATACCAATGATTTTGTGCATCTGCAGGGTTAAACGCCAGCGCGGGTTTGCCAAGCAGTAGTCTGTGGCTTTGCGGGTGTTGCTCTGTTTTACCGGGTCGTTCTCACCTTCGATCAGGCTTGGCGAGGCCATTGGCGACAGGAAAAAGTGCCTTGCGCGCATATCGGTGAACCGCTCCGGCATGGCCAGGGGCTGCGGATACACCAGCTTCAGTTCATCACAGTACTCGATGACCACAGGAGCATTGGCTTTCGGACTGACACAGAGCCAGTCAACGCCCGGGGGCGCAGGCAGGGTGCCATTGGTTTCCACGCCAACCTCAAAGCCGGCATCGTGGAACGCATCAACCAATACTTTGTCGAGCTGCAGCAGGGGTTCTCCGCCGGTACAAACCACATAGGGCTGCCCGGGCTGATCAGGCCAGAGGTTTTTGATGTGTGCCGCCAGAGCCTGGGGGGTGTCAAAGCGACCACCGTTCTGGCCATCGGTGCCAACAAAATCGGTGTCGCAAAAATCACAGACCGAACCCGCCCGATCTTTCTCCCGGCCAGTCCATAGATTACATTTACTGAAACGGCAGAACACGGCAGCTCGCCCCGCCTGAGCGCCCTCACCCTGTAATGTGTAAAACGCTTCTTTCACCCGATACATCAGGCCGCACCCTCGTAAAGCAGAGGGTCCGTGACACCGTTGGTGGCAAATGCCTGGAGCCGTTCCACACAGGAGCCGCATCGCCCGCACGCTTTATCCCGGCCGTTATAGCAGGTCCAGCTCTGACCATAATCCAGACCAAGCTTTAAACCCTCGGCCAGGATGTCGCCCTTGTCGGACCCCATGAAGGGGGCTTCGATGCCAACCGGCTGGTAATTTGCAACGCGGCAGACGGCGTCCATTTTTTCCACGAATTCCGGGCGACAATCCGGGTAGATGGCGTGATCGCCGCCGTGAGCGCCATACCAGACGGCGTCAGCCCCGGCCGTGACGGCATAACCGGTCGCCAGGGACAGCAGGATCATATTGCGATTGGGCACTACCGTTGCCTTCATGCTGTCTTCTTCGTAGTGACCCTCAGGCACGGCCAGTTCCGACGTCAGCGCGGACCCCGCCATAACCTCGCTCAATGCGCGGATATCAACTACCTTGTGAGTGACCGACAGGGACTGGCAAACCTGTCGAGCGCAATCCAGCTCCCGCACGTGGCGCTGACCATAATTGAACGACAGGGCATGAACGTTCAGACCCTGAGCAAGGGCACGGTGGAGCAGGGTAAAAGAATCCATACCCCCCGAGTAGATTACGACAACAGTTCTGGTCATTATTCGTTCCGGTTATTGCGCATCGCCAGGCCAACCTGCCTGCACTTATACTTTTCCACCCTATTGTAACAGTGGAATGCCATCCTGGGTTCGCGTCTGGTCAAACGGGCAGTTAAACTCTGACAACGAAACATCAACCAATAACGATAAAATGACAAACACCCACTATCCAGCCTTTATCGATTTTGAGGCATCGAGTCTTGATCTCATTGCCAGCTACCCGATTGAGGTGGGCATTTGCATGCCCGATGGTAAGCTGCACAGCTGGTTGATCGAGCCCCACGTGCTCTGGCTTGACTGGTCCGCCAGCGCCGAGGACGTTCACGGCATTGCCCGGGAAACTCTGGAAAAAGAGGGCACGCCAATTTCCGAAGTCGCGGCCAATCTGAACAAGTTACTGACCGGCCAGGTATTTTGTGACGCCTGGACCTTCGACAGCTTCTGGCTTCATCGCTTGTTCAAAACCGCAAACGTAAGCCCGGCGTTTCAACTGGAGTCTATCTCGGCTCTGCTGGACGACGAGCAGATACTGCACTGGTCCGAGTTCCGCCAGGTGGTCATTGGCCAATTGGGTCTTCCCGTTCATCGCGCCGCCAATGACGCCATGATCCTGCACAAGACCTGGGAAGAAATCATGGGACTGGGCTCCCGTTCCTATTTATCAAAACCGTAAATAGACCCCCTTGCAAACATGACTGCAGGCCATACACTGGCACTGAAGTTCACAATCTTTATCAGGAACAACCTTGATGACGTCGACGAAAAATCAATGTCTGCTCACGCCACCGAACAGCGCCAGTGCTCTGGTGTCTGTTATGGCATGGATGATGACTGGCTGACAGTTCCTGGTCGTTCCCGGAGCTGATTCAGCGGCCGGGACAGCTTCTCCGAAGACCCCGGTCGCTCAGGCGCCGGGGTTTTTTATCACACTGCTGAAAAATGGAGAGAAGCATGAAAAAACATACGGTGAAGCACCCGCCGGGAAGCGGCTCAGGACCCATTCGCTGCCCGGAAAAACGCCCTCTTCTGGACGCCATCTGCAAAAAGTTTAACCAGAGGGTGGATATAAACGACGAGCAGCGGGTTCTGGGATTGTACGAACGCGGTTGGATTCTCAACGGGGTACTGGCAACCATGAACGATTCCGAGGCCCGTTACGTGCGAGCTCTAGCTAACCGCTACAACTCCTGGATTGCGCGCCAGGTGGCTTGAAACAGCGTGAAGAGCCGCTTGGGTCAATGCGCCGCTACATCCTGTAGACCCCAGGTCCGGAGAAAGCCTCTCTTGCGGTCAACCATGCGCTCGTATGTCGAGATCATGATGGCGGTGTGAGGGGCGCCGGTAAGGCGCAGTGTTTCAATGCGGCGTTCGAGGCGTTCAACTTCGGAACGAATCTGCTGAAAAACATGGGAGCGGACGCTTTCGTGCTGGTCCAGCCTGACGGAACGGCCTGGCTCCAGAGTAGCGGTGGCAAGTCTGTTTTTGTCCATGATCGTTCTCTTCCAATGAGTTCGTTGATCAAAACGTAAAACGACGGCGTTGTTCCTTGCTTGCCGTCAATCGCTAAAATTGTGCCCAACTGTCGGACAAACTGCAATTAAAATGAACAAGGCTTCACATTTTCGCAGAGTTTTTAGAACGTCAGTCCTGCTCCGCTTCTAGAACACGCTCTTTTGCCTGCTATAGTTCCCTTAACAGGTTTCCTATTTGCCACTGGGCGCTCACCGCCGGGATTTCAGCTTATGCGTCAAACTTCTGTAGCCGACACCCTCAGGGAGTATCAGTCCCTGCTGGAGCTCCTCGATGATGCCTACTGGGAAGCCAGCAGCATTCAGCACAAGGACATGCTTTACGACATCATCAGCATTTTCAGTCAGGAAGTGGCGGAGATGAACAAACTGAGCGTAATGGACCACCATTACCCCTACGAAGTCATCACCGAGGGCATCCGGCGGGTTGTATCGAAACTCGAACGGCTGGACGAGCAGCGGGAAGACGTGATTCAGCGCACCCAGACACTGACGGATTTCCGCGACATCCTGTCATCAGTGCTGGGTATTGTTGAAGGTCAGCTGGAAACGCTTTAGGTCATCAGGCTGCGATCAGCGGTCGCTGGTTTTCAGGAATCAGCGGGAACCGGTCGCAGACGGTATAAACAAAACGCGCCAGTGCCGGCAGATGGTGGCCCACAATCGGGATACCGGTGTTGAGCAGGCTGACGGAGATATCCCGTGCGGAATCGGCCCAGCAGAGCTTATTGATCAGGCCGACATGGCCAAAAGCCTGGCCGCTTTGTTGTCCCCATAGCCCAACCGGATTGCCGCCCAGCATCATGCCAGCACTGAAGCGCATCGGAATCATCATGGTGCGATCAATCTGCAAGGATCCGAACTGCTGAATGGCACGCCGCACCGTCAGCTCACTGCAAATGCGCCGGCCTTCCCAGATTCCGCCGCTCAGCATCATCTGGAAGAACCGGCCCATTTCCTCGGCCGTTCCGCAAAGGTTGCCCGCCGGGATCACAGCTTCCTGAAAACGCGGATCGTTCACTACCGTCTCCACGGTATTGATATCACCCCCAAGGGCACGGCGCACAACCCAACTTACCGGAAAGCGGGGAGTCGGCCCGGTCGCATAGTTTTCCGCAAGCTCATGAACATGCTCGGGACTGATGCCGTATGTGAACCAGCGCATCCCCATGGGTTTGCGCAGGTAGCGGTCGATAAAGGCCTCGATTGTGGAACCGGTGACTTTCTCCAGAACCCGCTGCAACACAAATCCGCCAGTTACTGCATGATAGGCCACCTTGGCACCGTCCAATTCTACCGGTTTTGCTTCACAGAGCAGCCGCCAGATTTCGTCGCGGTTCCACAGCACATCGATGGGGGTCTCCCTCGGAATAGCCGGAATACCGCCACGGTGCGACAGGATCTGGTGAACGGTAATGGTGCCTTTGCCATTCTGGCCAAACTCGGGGCAATAGTACGACACCGGATCCATCAGGTTAACCAGGCCCTGCTCGACCAGAATATGTATCAACAGTGCAGTAACCGCTTTTGACGCCGAGAAATAACAGATAGGCGTGTCGGTGGTCATCTGAATTTTGGGGGTTTCCGGGGAGTCCTGCGGGCCATTGCCGCTGGAGTGACCCAGAGCGCGATGAATAACCTGCTCGCCGCGATGGCGCACAGATAACTGAAGCCCGGGGTAGACCCCGGTGCGGTAAAGTCGCTCAGCGCTTTTCCAGACGTCATCCACCACTTTCTGGCTGACACCGACCAGTTCCGGCTTTTCACCCGCCGCATCGCGGTAGGTCACGGTGGAAAGGTCCGAGGGAATAACCGACGTATGAAGGGCACGGCGTGCAATTCGATTCATCATTCAACCTGTATGTTTTTTTAAGAATTATCACCAGCGATATTCGATGATGCTACTACAACCCGGTTGCGCCCACCGGCTTTGGCCTGATACATCGCCTGATCGGCGGCGGCTATTAGACTTGGTGCATCGTCGCCGTGATCCGGAAAAATGGCAACGCCAACGCTCATGGTCAAGTTGACACTGCGGCCGGTTTCCAGCATCTGCGGTGTTGACGCTACGAGCTCCCGTAACCGATCGGCGCTTTGCTGCGCTTCCACCCCATCCATTTCTGGCAGCACAACCACAAATTCCTCGCCGCCGAATCGGCTCACCAGATCCACCTGTCTCACATTTTCGGACAGCAGCTCGCTCAACCCACGCAATACTGTATCGCCCGCAGCATGACCCAGCTCATCGTTCACCTGCTTGAAATGATCCAGATCAATCCAGAGCAGCGCCAGCGACCGTTGATAACGCCGGGCCCGAAGAATCTCTTCATCCAGCAGGCGTGTTGCTTCCCGTCGATCCAGCAGCCCGGTCAGCGCATCACGGGTGGCCATTTCCGACAACTCATTCTCCAGCAACTTACGGTCAGTGACGTCGATAATGATGCCTTCGAGAAACAGTTCGTCCTCCTCACCGACACTGCGACCACGCTCCCACACCCAAATTTTCTGACCATCTTTTCGTTCAATGGCATATTCCAGGGAAAATGGTTCCGCATTGCCAATGGCCCACTCCACCTCCCGCGTTAGGCGGTCGTTGTCGTTGTCCCTGATCAGGTACGCATAACTGACAACCCGGTTATCGACCAGTTCGTCCGGCGCATAGCCCGTCAGATCCGCACAGCCGCTGGACACAAATTTCATGGTCCAGTGCTCGTCATACAGGCACCGATAAGCCATGCCCGGAAGGTTGTCCATCAGCGTGGTGAGCTGCCGCTCGCTGCGACGAACCAGGTTTTCGGCGGCACGAATATCGGTGACGTCCTGACCAATGGAGATCGAACCAACAGTCTTTCCATCGGCATCACGGAGGCTGTTGGAATTCCAGGCAACAATGCGCGTGTCACCGTGCCTGTTACGGATGGCCGATTCCAGTCCGACGGTTCTAAGATCATTACGAAGGACATCGGCGACTCTGGCAAGAACACTCTCCCGCTCGGCCTCGTCGGGATAAAGCCACTGCCAGATCTGGTCAGAATTCATGACCTTGTCGCGACCGTAGCCGCTGATATTCTCCGCCGCCCTGTTCCACAGAACGACCCGGCCATCCGCATCCAGCGCGCTGATCCAGATATTGGCATGCTCTATGACATTTTCGCGAAACTGATTGAGACGCAGAATTTCTTCCCGCTGCTCGGCATAGAGCGACAGCAGAGAGCGATCTTTGTTGAGCTGACGATAAACCAGGGTAAAGAGAACCAGACCTGTCAGCAGGACAAACACGAAACCCTTGTAGGTTTGGGCCGCATTGAGGGCCTGAGAACCCCCAAACCACTGGGCGGCCAGGGCATCAGAAAACGTAATCCACAGCCAACCGAAAGCCAGATAGCACAAGACTATCCAGAGCGCGCGTTGTAGCGGGGTGCGGCCTTTTAATTGTTCCACTCAAACCATCCATGATTAAACATCTGAACCTCGGTTCCTTTGCATTCTCTGCGCTAAGCTTAGCTTAAACCCTGATAAATTAGAGCGACAGGAGAAACCAATTGACGCCGGGAATAAAAGCCGCGGAGCATGCCGACATAAAATATGCGCTGCATGAATACGAGAGCGACCCGAAAACAGACGCCTGGGGCATGGAGGCCGCCGAAAAACTTGGGGTTGAGCCGTGTCGGGTGTTCAAAACCCTGGTGGCGATTCTGGACGGTAGGGAGTTAATCGTGGGTATGGTGCCCGTTGATGCCAAGCTGAGCCTGAAAGATCTGGCCAGGGCGGCAAAAGGCAAAAAAGCGGTCATGGGTGATCCGCAAACCGTCGAGCGCAGCACTGGTTATGTGCTTGGTGGTGTCAGCGCGCTGGGCCAGAAAAAGCGCCTTCGTACCTTCGTAGACGCCTCGGCAGTCAATTTAACCACACTGTTTATCAGTGCCGGCCGACGTGGGCTCGAAATCGAGCTGACACCGGCCGCATTGCTGACTGCCACAGGGGGCATCTTCGCGCCCCTGCAACAGCGGTAAACAGACTATTTAACCGAAGCTCTGGCATCCGCCAGAATCGAGTTAAACGTCTCACTCGGCTGCATGATCTTGCAGACCTTCTCGGCGGGCGGGTGGTAATAACCACCGATGTCGGCCGGATGGCCCTGGATCACGCTCATTTCTTCCAGGATCTTGTCCTTGTTGTCTTCCAGTTGCTTCGACAATTTCCCGAAGAAGGTTTTCAGATCCTTGTCACCTTCCTGCTTCGACAACTCTTCCGCCCAGTAACGGGCCAGGTGGAAATGACTGCCCCGGTTGTCCAGTTCACCGGTGTTGCGCGACGGCGACTGGTTGTTTTCCAGCACACGCTCGGTCGCTTTGTCCAGAGTCACACCCAGCAGGCGGGCGCGCTCATTGTTCTGTTTTTCACCCAGCTCTTCCAGAGACACCGCCGTTGCCAGGAATTCACCCAGTGAATCCCACCGCAGGTGGTTTTCCTGCAGCAACTGCTGAACGTGCTTGGGTGCGGAACCACCCGCGCCGGTTTCGTAAAGACCACCGCCGTTCAACAGCGGCACAATGGACAGCATCTTGGCACTGGTGCCCAGCTCCAGAATCGGAAACAGGTCGGTGAGGTAGTCACGCAGTACGTTACCGGTCACAGAGATGGTGTCCAGACGACGGATCAGGCGCTCCATGGTCCAGCGGATGGCGCGGACCGGGGATTTGATCAGGATGTCCAGCCCTTCAGTGTCGTGGTCTTTCAGGTACATCTCGACTTTCTTGATCAGCTCGGCGTCGTGCGGGCGCTCGTCGTCCAGCCAGAACAGAGCCGGCATGCCGGTCGCACGAGCACGGTTGACCGCCAGCTTGACCCAGTCCTGAATCGGCAGGTCCTTGGTCTGGCAGGCGCGCCAGATGTCGCCTTTTTCCACTTTGTGTTCAGTCAGCACGGTGCCGTCCTCGGCAAGCATCCGGACGACGCCGTCTTCCTTGATTTCATAGGTCTTGTCGTGAGAGCCGTATTCCTCGGCTTTCTGCGCCATCAGGCCTACGTTCGGCACAGTGCCCATGGTGGTAGGATCAAAGGCGCCGTGGGTCTTACAGAAGTTGATCACTTCCTGATAAATGGTGGCGTAGGTGCTCTCGGGCATAACCGCTTTGGTGTCTTTCAGCTTGTTATCCCGGGCCCACATCTTGCCGGAATTACGGATCATCGCCGGCATGGAGGCGTCGACAATAACGTCACTGGGTACGTGCAGGTTGGTAATACCCTTCACCGAATCCACCATGGCAATTTCCGGGCGGTGTTCGTAGCAGGCGTGCAAATCTTCCAGTATCTGTTCCTGCTTGGATTCCGGCAATTGCTTGATTTTCTCGGTGACGCTGGACAGGCCGTTATTCACGTTCACACCCAGCTCGTCGAACAGCTCCCCGTATTTATCGAACAGCTCTTTGTAGAAAATCTTCACCGCATGGCCAAACACAATCGGGTGGGAGATTTTCATCATGGTGGCTTTGACGTGCAGGGAGAACATCACGCCGGTTTTCTCACAGTCCTCAATGCAGTCGTCGAAGAACTTGCGCAGGGCGTTGCAGCTCATGAACATACCGTCCAGCACTTCGCCTTCCTGCAGGGGCAGCTCGGATTTCAGCACGGTCTGTTTGCCGCTGGTGTTCTCGAAAACGATGCGGGCGGTGGTGGCATTGTCGAGCGTCAGCGACTGCTCGTTGGAGTAAAAATCGCCCCCGCGCATATGGGACACGTGTGTACGGGACGCCGGGCTCCACTCACCCATAGTGTGGGGGTGCTTGCGGGCAAACGCTTTAACCGCTGTCGGGGCACGACGGTCAGAGTTGCCTTCACGCAGCACCGGGTTAACAGCGCTGCCGAGTACCTTTGAGTAACGGGCCTGGATCTCTTTCTCTTCGTCGTTCTGAGGGTGTTCCTTGTACTCGGGCAGCTTGTAGCCCTGCTCGTTCAGCTCGTTGATGGCGGCTCGCAGCTGAGGGATAGAAGCGCTGATATTGGGCAGCTTGATGATGTTGGCTTCCGGGTCGGTGGTAAAGTCTCCCAGGGCTTTCAGGTCATCAGGAACACGCTGGTCTTCCTCCAGGTGATCCGGAAACAATGCCAGAATACGCGCCGCCAGCGAGATGTCACTGGTGCCGAATTCAATGCCGGCAGGTTTGGCATAGGTTTCAAGAATGGGTAGAAATGACCGTGTTGCCAGGGCGGGAGCCTCATCGGTCAGGGTGTAAATGATTTTGGCTTTGGGTGATGTCATTTTCGTCCTCAGGATAATGGGTGAGTTCAGGACGGCCATGGCCTGATCAGTGGTCTTGTGGACTGCTGAGCCTGCAATGACTGATTCAGAAACGTTTGATAGACCCCGGAGAATAGCATTTTTTTGCCTTTCCGGCTTACGATTTTAGTAGAAGAACGGGCCTGAGGTTGCCGAAAAGCGGTGACAGTTCGATGAAAAGCGTCGATTTTACGAAACTTACGGGCTTTTAAGGTTGGGCTCCGCCATCCATGGCTCAGTACGGCTTTGTTCAGCCTCACCCGTCTGGCAATAACCCCGCATCCGCCAGACACGCACTGATCTGGTCCAGGGCCTCCGGATTTGCCAACGCATCCCGGTTATCGGCTTTGGCTGAACCATTGATCAACCGGGCCACCGCCAGTTCCACTTTTTTGCCACTGCGGGTGTAGGGAATGTCCGGCACCTGGATAATGTGTTTTGGCACATGTCGCGGGCTGGCGCCGGAGCGGACCCGGGTCTTCAGGGTTTTCAGGAGTTCGTCGGTCAGGGCCTGGCCATCGACGGGCACTACCAGCAACACGACTTCCACGTCGCCGTCGATCTGGCGGCCCACGACCAGGCTGTCTTTTACGGCGTCAATGGTTTCCACCTGACGGTAAATTTCGGCCGTGCCGATGCGGACGCCGCCAGGGTTCAGGGTGGCGTCGGAGCGGCCGTAAATAACCGCCCCACCGTGTTCGGTGAATTCAATGAAATCACCGTGGGCCCAGACACCGGGAAAGGTGTCAAAGTAAGCGTTTTTATACCGTTCGTTGTCCGGGTCGTCCCAGAAAGAGACGGGCATGGACGGCAGCGGCTGGCGACAGACCAGTTCGCCGCGTCCCGCCGTGACGGGTTGACCGTTGTCGCCATAGGCCACCGCGTCGACGCCCAGGAACCGGCACTGGATTTCACCACGGCGCACCGGCAGGAGCGGGGTGGAGCCCACGAAGCAACCGCAGATGTCAGTGCCCCCGGCAATGGAGCCCAATAGCACGTTCGGAGCACCGTCGCCGTAGACCCAGTCATAGTCCTCCGGCAATAGCGGTGAGCCGGTGGAGAACAGAACCCGCAGGGCACTCAGGTCCAGGGCTTTCGCCGGGGCCAGTTCCGCCTTGCGGCACCCGGCGATAAAGCGGGCGCTGGTGCCGTAGTGGGTGACTTTTTCATCGGCTACCAGCTGCCACAGGAAATTCAGATCCGGGTAACCGGGCGAGCCGTCAACGGTGATCACGGCGGCGCCGGTGAGCAGCGCGGATGCCTGCCAGTTCCACATCATCCAGCCGCAGGTGGTGAAATACAGGAAGCGGTCGTTTGCTGCTACATCACCCTGAAGCATCAGTTCTTTGGCGTGGTTAACCAGCAGCCCGGCCGCACCGTGGACGATGCACTTGGGTTTGCCGGTGGTGCCGGAGGAATAAAGAATATACACCGGATGGTCTGGCGGCAGCGGAGTAAACGATGGCGGCTGGCCCTGGCCTTCGGCGAGCGCCTGGTCCCAGTGGGTTACCTTTTCACCAGCGATCGCCGGCTCTCCGGGCAGCTGCTCGATACTGACCACACAGCGAAGGCTCGGCAGACCCTCAACCAGCCTGGCAAAATCCTGCTGACGGCTGAACACCTTGCCGCCGTAGCCGTAACCATTCACCACAATCAACGCGGCCGGTTCGATCTGGCCGAAGCGGTCGAGAATCGCGCCCACACCAAAGTCCGGCGAAGCCGAGCTCCAGATGGCACCCAGGCTGGTGGTGGCCAGCATCCCTACCAGGGCTTCATAACCGTTGGTGACCACGCCGGCCACCCGATCGCCCTGCTTGATGCCCTTGCCGCGAAGGAAGGCTTCGAGGGCACCGGTGTCAGCTCGCAATTCGGCGTATGTCCTGCGCAGGGCCGGGCGGGTTTCGCAGTAAGCCACCACCGCTTCGTGATCCGCGTGCTCGCCTTCGGCCAGCCGCAGCAAATTGGCGGCAAAGTTCAGCCTCATACCCGGAAACCATTCCGCACCCGGCATTTCCCGCCTACCCAGAACCCTTCGGGCCGGGGTCTCGCAAATCAGCCCACAGTAATCCCAGACCTTTTGCCAGAACGTCTCCAGCTCATCAATCGACCACTGGTGCAGGGCGTGGTAGTCCGTAAACGGACCAAAGCCCTGCTGTTCCAGCCAGTTCTGAAACTGTCCCAACCGGGAGTTTTTCAGCGTGTCCTGAGAGGGAGACCAGACCACAGGTGACTGTTCTGCATTACTCATCCGTGTCTCCTGTTGCTTACTGCATGTGCCAGCCGTGACTGACGACAATGGATTGGCCCGTGAGAGCAGCCGACGGAAATGCCGCAAGATGCACGGCGACCTCGGCAACGTCTTCCAGACTGGTGAACTTGCCATCGACGGTGCTTTTCAACATGACTTTGCTGATCACGTCTTCTTCAGACATTCCCAGCTCTTTGGCTTGTTCCGGAATTTGCTTGTCCACCAGCGGCGTTCGCACAAAGCCCGGACAAATAATATTGCTGCGAACGCCATATTCAGCACCCTCTTTTGCCACCGACCGGCACAGGCCCAGCATGCCGTGCTTGGCCGCCACATAAGGTGCTTTCAGCGGTGAAGCCTCGTGAGAATGCACAGACCCCATGTACAACATGGTGCCACCGCCGCTCGCGTACATCTGTCTGAGAGCAGCACGGGTTACCAGAAAGGCGCCGTCCAGGTGGACGCTCATAACCTTGCGCCAGTCGTCAAAAGCCAGCTTGTGGACAGGATCAATATGCTGGATACCCGCATTGGCAAGGGCAATATCAAGCCCGCCCCATTTTTCCACAATGGCAGTAACACCCTGGTCGACGGCGTTCTCGTCGGTAACGTCCATCGCCAGTGCCATAGCGGTGCCGCCCGCCTTTTCGATGGCATCAACTGCTTCCCGGGCGCTCTCAAGGGTGAGATCTGCGACCGCAACCCTGGCACCCTCCCGCCCAAAGTGTTCAGCGATGGCACGGCCGATTCCTCGGCCCGCACCTGTTATCAGGGCAATTTGGTTTTCCAGACGCATCATTGGTCTCTCCTTAGTCGTAAGCCACGCCGGGCAGCCAGGTTGCGATCTCAGGCACAAGGAATACGATGGCCAGGGCAATCAGCTGGATGATGATGAAGGGTATGACACCGCGGTAGATGTCCATTACATCAATTTCCGGCGGCGCCACGCCCTTGATATAGAACAGCGCAAAGCCGACCGGCGGCGTCAGAAAAGAGGTCTGCAGACACATTGCAAAAAGAATGGTGAACCACACCAGGTCGAAACCCAGCGTTTGAACCACCGGCGCCACCAACGGCAGGATGATCAGGGTAATTTCAACCCAGTCGAGGAAAAAGCCCAGCAGGAACACTGCAAACAGAATGGTCAACACCACGCCGTAGGGCCCAAAAGGCAACCCCAATAGCGCGTCTTCGATCACCTGGTCGCCGCCCAGACCCCGCAGCACCACAGAGAATGCAGTGGCGCCGAGGAAAATGGCGAAAATGAAAGCGGCCGTACGGGTGGTCTGCTGCATTGAAGAGTTGAGAACTTTCAGGTTCAATCGGCCAGCCATAACGGCCAGCAGCAGGGCGCCCAGCGCGCCGACACCGGATGCCTCGGTGGGCGTGGCTATGCCGGCAAAAATCGAGCCCAGTACACCCAAAATCAGCGCGGCGGTGGGCACCACGGCTTTTGCCACTTCCCAGGCAATCGCCCAGGTCACTTTCACCGTGCCCTCTGGCACCGGCGCTATGTGTGGCTGCAGCATGGGACGGATGATGGCGTACGCCACGTACATGGCACCCAGCATCAGACCGGGAAAGAACGCCCCCATGAACAGATCGCCCACGGACGCTTCAGGAACCGCCAGCCGGTCAGCCATCAGAACCAGCATGATGGACGGAGGAATCAGAATACCCAGGGTGCCGGTGGCACAGGCCGTGCCCACAGCGAACCCTTTATCGTATTTGTTCTCCATCATCACCGGCAGGGACAGCATGCCCAGCAAGACAACGGACGCACCGATGATGCCGGTGGTCGCGGCCAGCAAGACGCCGATGACAATCACCGTGACCGCATAGCCGCCACGCACCGCACCAAACAGTTTTACCATACTGTTCATCAGCCGCTCGGCCACACCAGACTGATCCAGCATGATGCCCATAAAGATGAACATGGGCAGGGCCACAAGGGTTTCGCTGTTGACCACGCTCCATATTCGCTCGGGCACGAGCCCCATTGAGGAGGGATAATCAAACCATAGATTGGCGCCAAAATTTTCAACGGCGATAACGCCGATGACCGTCCAGATCACCGCGGTGCCACCCAGCACCCACGCTACCGGATACCCGGTCATCAGCAAGGCCCCGAACGTCAGGAACATGCCGATCACAAAAAGGGTTTCAAGCTCCATCAGGACGCATCCTCTTTGTTGTTACTGCCGGAGTCGATCCGGATGGGCTTCGGGAAGCCGAAAAGCAGAGCCGTTACTTTCAGCAGACGGGAAAGGGCGGCCAGAATAAGAAGCACGAAAGACAGTGCCAGAATACTTTTAAGAGCCCAGCGGTAGGGAAGGCCGGCGGGGGCCTGGCTGGTCTCACCCTGTTGCCAGGAACTGAAGGCGTAGGGAATCATTTCGTAAACCGCCAGCCCGAGAAACGGAAGCAGCAGGAACAGCAGACCAAACAGTTCAATCCAGGCCTGACCCCTAAGCGATAGACGCTCATGAATGACGTCCACCCTGACATGATCATCCGTCACCAGCGTGTAGCCCAAACCCAGTAGCCAGCCTGCACCGGCCAGATGCCACTGGACCTCTTCCAGGGTCACCGACCCCGCATCAAAGACATAGCGACCCACGACGGCATAGATGATAACGCCGGTAACCACGATCCAGAGCCAGGAGGCACTTTTACCAATTGCAGAAATCACACGGTCCACAAGCTGGCTGAGCCGGGTCGTGGGAAACTCCGTGTGATGGTGGATGAATTGACCGGCGTCCGACGCCGGTGACCGCACGCCCGGCGGTGAGTCTTTATCAGACACTGCCATACAACATTTCCTCGTTCAGAAAGCCTGCCGTGAAACGAAGATGGCCCCGCAGGGCCATCCAGACTTGATCAAAAAGCACCGGAGTTTCCTCCGGTGCTCAGGGTCAGCCCCGAACCTTAAAGGTCCGACGGAACATAGGCACGGCTGTCCCAGACCTTGTAGGATTCCAGGAACTCGTTCTGGCTTTCATAGACGCGCTTGAAGTCGGCATCCTTGGACGCTTCCTCGGCAAGCACCTCATTGGTCACTTCCTGCAGCTGTTTAAGAACGTCGCGTGGAATCTGGTCGGCCTGAACGCCCTTGTCCTGGAACTCGGCCAGAACCTTGCCGTTCTTGTACTCGCCCTCGGCCAGACCACGAGTGGTCGCCGCGGTGCAGGAAGCCTCAACCAGCGCCTTCTGCGCAGCCGTGGTTTTATTCCACTGATCGCGATTGATCAGCATGTACTGGGCCGTGAACTGTTGATGCCAGCCAGGGAACAGGTTGTACTTGACTACCTGATCGAAGCCCAGGATCTGGTCAATAGCGGGCATGGAAAATTCGGTGGCGTCTATGGTGCCTTTCTCCAATGCCTGGTAGAGCTCGCCACCGGGCATCATGGTGACTGACGCCCCGAGTTTTTCCAGAACCTTGCCGCCGAGTCCGGCGAAACGAATTTTCAGGCCCTTGTAATCTTCCAGAGTTTCAATCGGTTCGGCGTACCAACCCGCAGTCTCAGGCCCAATAATGCCGCACAGCTGGGCGTGCACATCAAAGCCCTTGTTAGCATAAACTTCCTGCAGCATTTCATGACCGCCACCGTAGTAATACCAGGCAGTGTAGGCCCAGGGCTTCATGCCGAAAGGCACCGCCGCGAACAGCGGGATCGCAGGTACTTTGCCCTGGTCGTAACCGATCCAGGTGTAACCGGCTTCGACTTTGCCGTCGGAAACGGACTGCAAAATATCAAATGGAGGTACCAGTTTGCCGGGCTCATAGACGCGAACCTGAATGCTGCCATCGGAAGCCGTGGTCAGGTTTTCAGCAACCCACGCGGCAGGCGAACCGAGGCCGGGAAGATTGGTAGCAAAGGCGACCGGCATTTTCCATCGCAGATCCTCTGCGAATGCGGTCCCCGTGGTCAGTGCAATAGCACCGGCGATGCCGGTAAGGGCCTTGAAGAGTTTCATTGGAGAGTCTCCTAACGTTGTTATTGTAAGTGCAGCGTTATTTTCGCTGTGTTTTGATCGCTTCATCCGAAGCCTATGCAGCACCCATGCCAGCCTTTTATTATTGTTTAGTTTCAATAGGATACGTATTTTAACCTATTCTTGGTTCGGGATGAATTGTCCGGATTTCAGTACAAACTTAGACTCTGGTCTAAGATTAATGTCCGGTTTTTCGGACAAATGTCCGGATTTCAGGACATTTTAGCCAGTTTTTCGTAGAGTACAGAACGTGAGATGCCCAGCAGCTTCGCTGCCCGCGTACGGTTTCCACGGCTGGCCACAAGGGCTTCTTCAATGGCTTGCGACTCAGCATCCGCCAGGGTTTTAGCCAGCGGACGCACAGGCTGGATCGAAGAGGGAGCGCCCGAACGGGACTGCTGACGGGGCAACACCCGGAATATAGCGTCTGCATCCAGAACACCGCCCTCTTCACCCATGGTCATGGCCCGTTCCAACACGTTGCGCAGTTCCCGAATATTACCAGGCCAGTCGTAACTGCCCAGGGCAGACACTCCCGCATCGGTAATTTCCCCACGCGTCTCTTGCCCATGGCACACATCCTCCAGAATCGCCTCACAAAGCACGCCCAGGTCCGGCAGCCTTTCCCGGAGCGACGGAATCCCAATTTCCATTACATTCAGGCGGTAATACAGGTCAGACCGAAAGTCGCCATTGGCAATCATGGCTTCCAGGTTTCGGCTGGTAGCTGCGATCACTCTGACATCCACCGCCGCTACCGAATTAGATCCGAGGGGTTCAATCTCGCCCTCCTGCAGGGCCCGGAGCAGTTTTGCCTGCAACGCCAACGGCATATCTCCAACTTCGTCCAGGAACAATGTGCCGCCATTGGCCAACTGAAACTTACCGTCACGGGTGCGCTTGTCAGCGCCGGTGTATGCCCCGGGAGCGACACCAAAGAATTCGGCTTCCAGCAGGTTTTCAGGAATTGCCGCAACGTTAACTCCCACAAAAGGATGGTTTGCACGGCCCGACATTGCGTGGATGGCCTGGGCGAGAACTTCCTTACCGGTGCCGGTTTCGCCAAGAATCAATACCGGCATATCCCGGCCCGCAGCCAAACGAGCGCGGCGCTTGGCCTCTAGCGCCACCGGGCTTGCTCCCACGAAATCCACCAGGCTATATCGTGTTCCCCGGGACTGCTTGGCCAGGGCACGACGGGCTGCCGCCAGATCCTGGTGTAGGCGACGGAACTTGCTTACCAGCGGTGTCAGTGGCTCCAGGTCGTCGTAGAGCACAAAAGCGACAGCGCCAACCACGAGACCGGCTTCGTCAAAAAATGGCAGTCGGGTGACCACCAGCTGCTGGGAATCGTGCTCCATGATGTCCAGCAACAGCGGGCGACCGGTTTCAACCACCTCTGGCATGCGGGTCTGAGGAATGATCTGACGGACGGGCTTGCCAATGACCGACGCTGGCTCCTCGACCCCCAGCAGGGTCGCGTAGCTGGCGTTGATCCAAGTGATGCGGGTGTCGACATCCACCACGATGGCGCCCGCGCTCGCCTGTTCGAACATGGGAAACAACGCGGAGATCAGATCACGCGTCAGGCGGCTCTTGTTGTCGGTGCTGAAAGGCTGGGTCATGTCAAACCTGTGTAGCTATCAGAAAGAGACGGAAGTCAAAACCTAACAAACGGCGCCAGAGAAAAGACCAGAATCACCGCAATAGCCACACAGGCGGCCAGGGTAGTCACCGGCTTGTGTCGCAGCCGCCACCAGAGCCCACCGGTGCGGCCAGCGGCCAGATCCTCTTCATAACGTGCCCGCTGTTCCCCAAGCCGCTGATTCTGATAATGCTCAAGCAGGGTCTTTGCGCGCGCAGCTTCCGTGTCGTCGTGCACCCAAAAACCACCCATACTGATGCCCCAGCGGCTTGGCGGGGTCTCGTAAAAGGGGATTTCGTGCTCTTCAAACAGGACTCGAATGTCATCCACTTCGTCATCGGGCACGTGTCGCAGGTTCATCAGGTGGTGTGGCATGGTAGGTCTGTTGTTTGAATGTAATATACCCTTATCCTAGCACCTTATTCTTGCGTCTTGTCCGTTGCCAACCGGGACCGGCCGCACAGGACGTTGAACCAGGAATGCCTATGGCAGACAGCAGATTACGGAGATTACTGGCATTTGATCGCCAATTCAGACGCGATCAGGCCCAGTCTCCGGTTTTCCTCCACCGTCGGGACCGACGCTTTGCGCTGGATTGCCAGGACGGGCACGAATCGCCCACGGTGGATCGCTGGCTGAGCCATCTTCAGCGTATCGGGCAACCAGGCCGGGACGCCGGTACCGTCCAAACGGAGGATGAGCTTCTCGGAAGGTGGCGCGGGCTTTTGTCGGGTTTTGCGTTGGCCGGTGTCATAATCGGCGTCATTGCCATGGCCGGGCTGCTTTTCTTCGAAGGCGGCCAGCGCATCAATCTGACCTTGCTGCTGGCTTTTGCCGCGCTGCAAAGCCTGCTGGCGATCGTCACAATGGTGCAGTCCGCCGCCAACTGGCAGCCCTGGCATCCGGTGCTTAAGCGGTTTGGACTGAGCCGCAGAGAATCTCCGCTAAAACCGCTGATGCCTGCCATGATGGCCCGGATTGCCCATACCGCCGGTGTCTGCTTTGGCCTGGCGGGTATTGCCACGCTTCTGGTGCTGGTGGCGATACAGGATCTGGCTTTCGGCTGGAGTACCACCCTGAGCGCCAGCGCCGAAAGCTATCACCGGTTGCTTGGTGCCATTGCATGGCCCTGGCAAACACTCTGGCCGGCGGCCGTGCCGGAACTGGCGCTGGTAGAGTCCACTCGCTTCTTCCGCGCGAGCGTAGATTCCGGCACAACGAACCCTCAACTGTGGGGTCAATGGTGGCCGTTTGTGGTAATGGTCTGGCTTTTTTATGTCGTAATGCCCCGGCTGGCTGGCCTGATACTGGCCCAGATACAGATCCAGATTCGCGCCAGAAAAGCGCTGGCGAGGCATCCGGGTATGGTAGCTCTGGATTACCGGCTGGAAACCCCGACCGTAGACACGGGAAACCAGCACAACGAAGCCGAGGACAGCCCTGATGAGCAGACCGCAGCACAGCTCCGCGCCCTGCCGGACAGCCAGATTCTGATTTACTGGGCCGGCGCCGGCAATCCGGAACTTCCGGATAGCCTGACCACCGGGCACCTGCTGACCGAAACCGCTGGCGGCCAGAACTCGCTGACGGAAGACGAGCAGGCTATTCAGCGCTGCGCGGACCTTCTGGGAAAACAGAACAGGCCCGCCGTCATTCTGGTCACCCGTGCCTGGGAGCCACCGATCGCGGAACTGGAGGACTTTATCGAACTTGCCCGACACCACTGGCCCCGGAAAACCCAAATCGCATTGCTGCCCTATGTCAGCGACATCACCGAAGTCAAAATTCCGCGCCATCTTGGCCAGTGGTTGCGGTTCGTGGAAAGGCTGGATGACAAACGAATCTGGGTCAGTCAGCCCAATCTTCGCTCACCGGAATCCGCCGCTCACAAAGAGCAGCCGGAGGGCTTTAGCTAATGGCAGATGCACCGGTATTCGCCGTCGTCGGGCACCCGAACAAGGGCAAATCCAGCGTTGTGGCGACCCTGTCCCAGAACGACGCCATTGCGATTGCCCTGGAGCCCGGCACCACGCGAAAACGTCAGAGCTATCCGCTGTCCGTTGACGGTCAGGTGATGTACACCCTGGTGGATACCCCCGGCTTTCAACGACCACGCCGGGTTCTGGAATGGCTGGAAGCCCACAGCGTTGCCGTATCCGACCGGGCTGAAACGGTGAAAGCCTTTATCAACCAGTTCCGGGACGACCCCCGTTTTGCGGATGAATGTGAGCTGCTGGCCCCGCTCACTGAGGGCGCGGGCGTTATCTATGTGGTGGATGGCTCCACCCCTTACAGCCCCCAGCACGAAGCCGAAATGACCATCCTGCGCTGGACCGGCCGCCCCAGCCTGGCACTGATCAACAGCATCGGCACCGATGATCACAGCGACACCTGGGAGCGTGCGCTGGGTCAGTTTTTCCAGGTTGTACGACGGTTCAATGCCGTCAGGGCCCCTTTTGAACAACACCTGAGCCTACTCAAAACCTTCGGCCAGCTTGAACCAGCCTGGGAGCGACCTTTGGACAACGCCACCCGGTTTCTGTCAGAGCAGCGCTACCAGCGGCGGCGGGAGGCCGCCTCCCTGATTGCCGCTACGCTGGAAGGCATGATGTCGTTCCGGGAAAAGCGGACGCTGACAGTGCAGCAGGCGACCGACCTATCCGATCAGGCCCTGGCGGACCAGCTTCGGGATCAGTGGTACAAAAATCAGAGAAAAAAAGAAGAGCACCTGCGGATCGCCATTGAACGGCTTTATCAGCACAACCGGATTCAGCGTCAGGAGGCGGAACTGGTCTGGCACAGCGAACACGATCTTTTCAGTGAACGCAGCCGGGCCGCCTGGGGCGTCGGCCGCCGGTATCTGACCACTGCCGGCTTTGGTGCCGGCGCCCTGAGCGGCCTCGGCATTGATGCAGCCACACTCGGTCACTCATTGGGCGCCGGCGCTCTTATTGGCGGAATCGTTGGCGCGGCGGGCAGTTATTTCTACGGCGACCGGCTATCCCTGCCGGTGCTTAACACCGGAATACTGAAAGACGGCCTTAAAACCGCCAGCTTCGGCCCTGTACAGGACAGCCAATTCGGCTATGTTGTATTAGGCAGGGCGGTAAACCACTGGTGGCATATCAGCCTGCGAAACCACGCCGGACGTGAATTGCTGGACCTTGCGCCAGCCAACGACCACTGGCTTGAATTTCTGGACAGACAGAGCCAGAAAATTATCCATCAGGTATTCGAACGCTACCGGAAAAAACGTTCTGTGGACGACAAAACCCGACAGAATTTTATCAGCGCAATCACGGCCGCCATGAACGCCTTCGACCAATGGCGCTTGAATCAGGCCTGACAGTGATGTTTATACTTGAAGGTAAGCCAATTTAAAAAAGGAAACTGTATGAAAATCGTACGAGTTCAGGACATTATCGGTACCGAACGCGAAGTAACCGGCCCGGGCTGGACCAGCCGTCGCATGCTCCTGAAAAAGGATGGCATGGGCTTTTCCTACCATGAGACCATTATCCCGGCCGGTGCCGAGCTGAATCTGTGGTACAAGCATCACCTGGAAGCCGTTTACTGCGTTGCCGGCAACGGCAGTATTCTGGACAAAGCCACGGGCGAAACTCACCAGATCAGCGATGGCACACTCTACGCGCTGGACAAGCACGATCAGCACACGCTGTTCGGCGGCACCGAGGATATGCGCCTGATCTGCACGTTCAACCCGCCCGTCACCGGCCGCGAAGTCCATGACGAAGACGGCGCTTACCTGCCGGACACTGGCGAGGACTGATCCTGACGTCGGTCACTGATACCGGCCATAACCACGCGAAACCGCCATCGGAGGCAAGCCTGCTTCCGGTGGCGGTTTTGCTTTGGCTGGCCGGGGTATATCTTCGCATCCCGATCCTGGTCGCACCGCCGCTGGCACCGTTTATCAGCGACGAGCTTGGCCTGTCACAAGCGCTGACCGGCGCACTCACCACTCTACCGATTCTGATGCTGGCTGTGGGCGCTATGCCCGGCTCGCTGGCCATCGCGCGCATTGGCCCCCGGAATACTCTCGCTCTGGCGATGGTCATTATGGTGATCGGCTCCGCCGGACGGGGTCTTTCGCCGGACACCCTGACACTGATGCTGGCCAGCGCAGTCATGGGTTTCGGCGTAGCGATGATGCAGCCGTCGCTGCCTGCTTTGTTACCCCGATGGCTGGAACCCAGGCAGCTGGCCATTGGCTCTGCCATCTATATGAACGGCATGCTGATGGGGGAGTTCATTGGCGCGGGCATCACCTTGCCCCTGCTGATGCCATTGATGGACAACAGCTGGCAGGCCACCCTGCTGGCCTGGTCACTGCCGGCCCTACTGGTTGCGGGTGCTCTTTTTCTGCCGAGACGAGACATGGCCCGGCCGGTGCGAAAACCGTCCTGGCTACCGGACTGGAAGAACCCTCTTACCCTGAGAATTGGTCTGCTGCTGGGCCTGTCAGGCTCACTGTTTTTCGGTCTCAACGCCTATATGGGCAGCCTGCTGGAGCAGCAGGGCAATTTTGATATGCTGGCGGATGCGCTGTTCTGGTACAACTTTGCCCAGGTGGCGGCATCACTGGTGATGCTGAAAATGGCAAAATACTGGGTCGGCCGACAATTTCCCATCATCATCGCCGCCAGTTGCAGCGTCACCGGCACCATTGGCACCCTACTGTTTACCGGCTGGTGGTCGATCGCCAGCGCAACGGTCATGAGCTTTACCGCCGGCATTCTGTTGATCCTGCTGGTGGCATTACCGCCCATGCTGGTGGAGTCAAAAGAAACAGGCAGACTGTCGGCCGGCAATTTTCTGGTGGGGTACACCCTGGCCTTCTCAATCCCGATGGTCGGCGGCCTGCTGGCCGACTGGGCCGGTGATGCCCGCTACGCCATCATCTTCATTATTGCCTACTGCCTGTTGACTCTCCCCCTGACCTTCACCCTCAACCTGAAACGACAAAAGGGCCAACCCGAAAGCTGACCCCAAACGGACCCCCCACTCACAACCTGAAGGCCGTGGGGTGGGGGTAAATTTTCCGCCAGAAATGGGTGTCTGAGCAAAGCGAGTTCCATTTCCAAGGAAAAGTTACCCCCACCCCGCGGCCAACTCACATTGTCAGATGTAGTAATCCTTCAAAGGAGGAAACCCATTGAACTCAATCGCACTGTAAGTCGTCGTATAGGCCCCGGTTGAAAGCCAGTACATCCGGTCGCCGATCGCCAGATTCAGCGGCAGCGGGTACTTATGGTTCTCATACATAATGTCCGCACTGTCGCAAGTCGGGCCTGCAATCACACAGTCTTCGCCCTCACCGGTTTTCTCGGTATAAATCGGAAACTTGATGGACTCATCCAGCGTTTCAATCAGACCGCCAAACTTACCCACATCGGTAAACACCCAGCGATGCAGTGCCGTGCGTGATTTACGGGAAATCAACACGACTTCACTGACCAGCACACCAGCGTTGGAAATCAGCGAGCGACCGGGCTCAATGATAATTTCCGGCAGAGTGTCACCAAAATCCTCTTTCAGGAAACGGGTGATTTCCTCGGCATAAGTGGTCAGATCGTTGGTCCGGGTGATGTAGTTAGCCGGAAAGCCGCCACCCATGTTGATCATTTTCAACTCGATGCCATCTTCCTGCTTCAGGCGCTCGAAAATAACCTTGACCTTACCCAGTGCCGCATCCCAGGCGCCGATGTCCCGCTGCTGTGACCCAACATGGAACGAAACACCATAAGGCACCAGGCCCAGATCACGGGCCAGGATCAACAGGTCCATAGCCATATCGGTCTGGCAACCGAATTTTCGGGACAGGGGCCAATCCGCCGTCAGGGTGCCTTCAGTGAGAATACGCACGTAAATTTTTGAGCCCGGAGCCGCCTTGGCGATGTTGCGCAGATCGGCTTCGGAGTCGGTGGCAAACATGCGCACGCCTTTCTCGTAAAACGTGCGGATATCGCGGGCCTTTTTGATGGTATTGCCGTAACTGATTCGCTCACCGGTAACGCCCAACGTCAGCACTTTTTCCAGTTCGTACACCGACGCAATATCAAAGCTGGCACCCTTGTCTCGTAGCATGGTCAGAATCTGGGGTGCAGGGTTGGCTTTCACAGCGTAATAAATGTTGGCGTAGGGAAAACCTTCCACCAGTTCGTGATACTGGCGTTCGACGGTGGCGGTATCGATGACAACAAACGGTGTCTCACGGGTGTCGGCAAACGCTTTGATACGGCTGAAGGTGTCCGCGCTGTAGTAGTCGGAAAGGATGACGTTGGCAGAATTGTTCATGAGCGAAGGTATCCCCTCCTTGAGGATTTTCGCGATCATCGGGCTTTTCCGGGAGCCCCGATATGCGCATATCTACCCATTATCTGACCGTGTCTTTCAGCGGTTTTTGTCAGTGGTGCCGGGCGCGAGACCGGGACGGGCTGACACATGCCCACTCAGGCTCTGATGACCCAGGGAAAACCGGCGCGGAAACCGCTAAGATACGACAAGATAAAAACAAAATCAGGAAAAGCGCTATGTACGCAGTGATCGGTGCCGGCCCCATGGGCCTTGCCTGCGCCCGCAATCTTCAGAAACAGGGCATTCCCTTTATCGGGTTTGAACTGCACAGCGATGTGGGTGGCCTGTGGGACATCGACAACCCCCACAGCACCATGTACCAGACTGCCCACCTGATTTCCTCCAAGCGGATGACCGAATTCGCCGAGTTCCCGATGAGGGATTCGGTGGCCCAGTACCCCAGCCACCAGGAACTGAAGCACTACTTCCAGAATTTCGTGGACCATTTCGGACTCCGCGAGCACTACGAATTCCGTACCCGGGTCGTGAATGTTGAACCCGCCGATGAAGACGCCACACAATGGACCGTCACTACCGAACGGGACGGGCAACAACAAACCCGGACCTTTGACGGCGTGATGATTGCCAACGGAACCCTCCATACCCCGAACAAGCCGCGCCTGCCGGGTGAATTCACCGGTGAATTGATGCACTCCGCCGACTACCGCCGCCCCGAGGTTTTTCAGGATAAGCGAGTGCTGATCATCGGCTGCGGCAATTCCGGTGCGGACATCGCCGTAGACGCCGTGCACCACGCCCGGTCCGTGGATATGAGCCTGCGCCGGGGCTACTATTTCCTGCCCAAATTCCTCAAGGGCAAACCCATTGATACCCTCGGCGGCAAACTCAAGCTGCCAAGACCGCTGAAACAGCGTCTGGACGCCTTGCTGATCCGAATGGTGATGGGCAAACCCTCCAACTATGGCCTGCCCGACCCGGACTATCGAATGTACGAATCCCATCCGGTCATCAATTCCCTGGTACTTCACCATCTGGGCCACGGCGACCTTCAGCCAAGACGCAGCATTGCCCGGGTTGAAGGCAAAACCGTTCATTTCAGCGATGGCGAAAGCGCGGACTATGACCTGATTCTGATGGCCACGGGCTACCTGCTGGACTATCCCTTTATCGACCGGACGCATCTTAACTGGCCCGAAGCCGAAGACGCCCCGCGCCTGTATCTGAATATGATGCACCCGAGCTATCACAACCTCTTCCTGATGGGGATGGTGGAAGCCACCGGTCTGGGCTGGGAAGGCCGCAACCAACAGGCGCGACTGGCGGCCATTTTTATTCGGGAACAACAGAACGCAACGCCGCAGGCTTTAAAGATGCAGGAGAAAAAGCAGGCACGCGCCGGGGAGCGTCTGGACGGCGGCTACCACTACATCAAGCTGGCCCGCATGGCCTACTATGTGAACAAGGATGCCTACCTGGACGCCCTGGCCGACGACATCGCCGACCTCGAATCGGCCCACAAGGGGTAATGCCGCATGCCGGTGCAGTTTGACCCCGCCAGCCTGGTGATTCTGAACGCCATTCTGGCTCTGATGATGTTCGGCGTGTCCCTCAACCTGAAACCTGAGGATTTCCGGCGGGTGCTCACCGTACCCCGGGCGCCCATCGCCGGCCTGTTTGCCCAGTTTCTGTTGTTACCGGCGGCCACTTGTCTGTTCACCGCGGTCTTCCGGGTAGACCCGCAGCTGGCCCTGGGCATGATCCTGGTGGCGTCCTGCCCCGGTGGCAGCTTTTCCAACATTATGACCTGGCTGGGCAAGGGCAGTGTCGCGGTATCGGTCAGCATGACGGCGGTTTCCAGCCTGGCCGCCACCGTAATGACGCCGCTGAATTTTGCCTTTTACGGCTGGCTGAACCCGCACACCCGGGCTTATCTGCAGGATATTTCCCTGCAACCCGAGAACCTGCTGATTCTGGTACTGCTGGTACTGGCGCTGCCACTGCTGCTGGGTATGACCACCGGCGGGCGTTTTCCAAAGCTGGCCGCACGAAGCGAAAAGCCGTTGCGAATTGCGTCCCTGCTGATCTTTCTCGCGTTCGTGGCCATCGCGTTTCTCAACAACTTCAATCTGTTTCTGGAAAAATTTCACACCTTTTTCTGGTTGGTGGTGGGCCATAATCTGCTCGCGCTGACGCTGGGTTATGGCATGGCAAGGCTGATGCGGCTGACCGTGCCGGATCAACGTGCCGTTACCATGGAAGTGGGCATCCAGAATTCCGGTCTGGGACTGGTGATCCTGTTCACTTTTTTCCCGGATGCCGGCGGCATGATGCTGATCACTGCTTTCTGGGGCGTCTGGCATCTGGTTTCCGGGCTGACCCTGTCCCAGATCTGGGCTCGCCAAGCCTTGCCCGAGCCCAGACCGGAACCCGGACCCGAACCCGAACCTGCGAAACCACGAAGCTGAACCCATGAATACAGACAAACGCATCCTCATTACCGGCGCCGCGGGCTATATCGGTCATCAGCTGGGCAACCGACTGGCGCAGGATTATTTCGTCATCGGTACCGACATCCAGAACCGTGGCGGTCTTGAATTCACACTGGAAGTACTGGATGTTCGCGATCCGAAACTGGTGCTGACACTGGCGGAACACCGCATCACTCACGTTATTCACCTTGCCTCTGTCCTACAGGCATCGCCGGACCGGGAGCGCGACCACGACATTGACGTGAACGGCACCCGAAACGTGATAGAGGCCTGTCTGGCCGCCAAAGTACAACACCTGACCGTAACCAGTTCAGGCGCCGCCTACGGCTATCACCCGGACAACCCGGAATGGATCGACGAAGACGACCCGCTGCGCGGGAACCCCGAGTTTGCCTATTCCGACCACAAGCGGCAGGTGGAAGAGCTGCTGGCCAGACACTGCAAAGAACATCCGGAACTGGCCCAGCTCATTTTCCGGCCCGGCACGGTGCTCGGCGCCGGGACCCGCAACCAGATCACCGGTCTGTTTCTGGCGCCCAGACTGCTCGCCATTCGCGGTAGCGATTCACCGTTCGTGTTCATCTGGGATCAGGACCTTCTCAACGCCATGGAGCAGGGCATCCGGGAAGACAAAACCGGTTGCTACAACATGGCGGGCGATGGCGCCCTGACCCTGCGCGACATTGCCGGAAAACTCGGCAAACCTCTGATCATCCTGCCTGCGATGCTGGTCAAGGCCGGCCTGCAGGTCGCCAAATGGATGGGGAAACCGATGGGGCCGGAGCAGGTCAACTTTTTACGCTATCGGCCGGTTCTGAGTAATCGCCGCCTGAAAGAGGACTTCGGCTACCCGTTGCAGAAAACCTCCGCCGAAACCCTGGATTTTTTCATCGAACACGCCCGGCAACAGGGAGATTTATGACGGTCACACTGATTACTGGTGCCGCCAGCGGCCTGGGCTGGGCCATGGCTCAATACTGGTTCAAGGCCGGACACAACCTGATGCTCGCGGACCTCAACACCCAGGCTCTGATCAAGCGCAGGGAAGAACTGGGCGACAACGCCCGGGTGCGTATCACCACCGTTGACGTTACCCACCGATCGGATCTGGAGCGCCTGATCCGGGAAACCGAGGAAGCCTTCGGACGCCTGGACCTGTTGGTTAACAACGCCGGTATCACCCACCGTTCTCCGGCGGCAAGCACTCACCCGGACGTGTTTCGCCAAGTCATGGCGGTTGATTTTCAGGCCCCGGTAGAACTGACCCAGCTGGCGCTGCCATTGCTGGACAAATCCCGGGGCCAAATTATTTGCATCGGGTCCATGGCCGGCTGGATGCCGGTGCCGGGGCGCGCCGGCTACTGCGCGGCGAAGAGCGCACTGTCGCAGTTCTTCGAGGTGTTGCGACTGGAACTGGAACCCAGAGGTATTCATCTGCTGATGGTGTATCCCAGTTTTCTGGATACCCCGATTGAACAGAACGCACTGGGGGCAGACGGCAATCGGGCCCGTCATGCCCGCTCCACGGTGGGTGGGCTGTCCAGTGCCGACGATATGGCCCGCCGCATCGATCAGTCCCTGAATCGCCGCAAACGCTGGCTGCTGCCGGAGCCGGTATCCCGGTTTGGCAGCCTGCTGTGGCGAATTGCCCCTGGCCTTTACTTGCGCGTCGTACGCCGGAAATTTGCCGGAGATCTGACCGGATGATCGATCCCTGGCTCTGGCTGGGCGCCGCCATCCTGTTGGCGTTCACCATCGAAGCGATCACCGGGTTCGGGTCCATCGTGATCGCGCTGTCCCTGGCTGCGCTCCTGTTACCCATCCCCGAAATACTGCCCGTTCTGGTGCCCCTGAGCGTTTTCATGAGCGGGTATCTGACCTGGAAGCACCATCGCCACATCGACTGGCATTTGCTGGGAACCCTGATTCTGCCGTTGATGCTGGCAGGCACGGTCACCGGCTACCTGCTGATGCCCTGGCTGGGAGCCGGCCGTCTTGAGGTGTTGTTCGGTGCGTTGATTGTGTGGTTTGCCGGCAAGGAACTCTGGCGTCTGATCAGTGGCCACGAGGCTAAACCCCATTCGCTGGCGGCCAGTCGTGGCGTCACCTTTGGCGCCGGCATCACCCACGGGCTCTTTGCGTCCGGCGGGCCTCTGCTGGTGTACGGGCTTGTCGGCATGCAGCTGAATAAAAGCCGAACCCGCGCTACCCTCGTGACCGTCTGGCTAACACTGAATCTGACGCTCACGGTGCTTTACCTTTTTGACGGGCGTCTGTACGCCAATGCCGACAAAATACTGTGGTACCTGCCGTTACTGGTGATTGGCGCGCTGGTGGGTGATTTTCTCCACCATCGGCTTAATGAGGCGTATTTTCGACGGGCAATTTACGGCGTGCTGCTGATCACCGGTGCCCTGCTGATTCTGAGGGCGGTATAACCGCCAGGGTCCCTGAACCGCATGGTCTCTTAGACGGCGACAGGCCAGAGTGGCGCAGGCCCGGTGGGTCCGTCAGGGTCTCGGGGTTCAGCATGATCACTCAGGTATTCCAGAATCGCCGTCCTCAGCTCATCGTTCTTGCCCAGCCCCTGATTCCCAAACAACCGGTTGAACTCGAGGACGTAGGGATAGCCCGCAACCAGGGCAATATCAAACCCCGCGTGGTCCACCTCAAGCTCCCGTGCCAATCGCAACGCCAGATCCGTCACGATCGGAGGTACCGGAGACCGATCGATTTGCCCACCCTTTGACACATTGTTGTAGAAACCCTGATCGGCCTGGGTACGCCAGTAGGCAGAGACCACTCGATTGCCAACGATCACCACTCTCGCGTCACGGTCAATCGGCAGATATTCTTGGACATAAAGCACGCTGGTCTTTTCACAATAACGGCGCCAATCTTCCCGATTTTCGATCAGCCATACCCCTTCACCCATACTGGCCTTTGGCAACTTGGCCACAAACGGCAACGCCAGGGCGTCCCACACTGCCTGTTGCTCGTGGGCGCCATTGGCCTCAATCAAAGTCCAGGGCGTGTGCTCTGGCGCCACCGCCTGGAAAGCACGGGTCATTTCGATTTTATCGTGGCCGATGCGGTAACTGGCAACGCTGGGAAACACCCGACACTTCAGGCCGTGAACCAGGGCATTCAGCTGCCAGTATTCCGGAAAAAGAACCCAGTCTGCCGTCTTAAGCAGTTCCTTGTGGGCCAGGAATTGCTCCGGCTTGAGAATGATGGTGTCCGGAAAGCCCAGGGTGCGGAATATATCGAAGGAAACCAGTTTCATATGGGTTGGGTGCGTGATTGAGGTGATCGCATTTTATACAGCTTTCTTGAGTGTGCAATACGTGTTTTTATTTCCCAGGGTTGCGTTTCTTCGTCCGCTGGCTCGCCTCTGCGGTTAAGGGGTCCTCCGGCCAGGGGTGCTTGGGGTAACGTCCGCGCATGTCCTTACGCACTTCCGGGTAGGCGTTCTGCCAGAAACTGGCAAGGTCTGCGGTCACCGCCAGCGGGCGTTGCGCCGGTGAAAGCAAATGAATAACCACCGGCACCCGGCCATCGGCAACGGTCGGGGTTCTGGTCCAGCCAAACAGAGCCTGAAGTTTGGCCGCCAGCACCGGCCCATTCTCAGCCGTATAATCCAGGGTAACCGTCTGGCCCGTGGGAATAATCAGACGTGTCGGGGCCAGCTCATCCAGCTTTCTCTGTTGCTGGTAATCCAGCAGGCTGGCAAGAGCCTGGCCGAGATTAAGCTGCTTGAGATCGCTCCAACGATTCATTCCAGCCAGGAATGGTCCAAGCCAGGTTTCCAGGTTTTGGCCCAGCGATCTGTCGTCGACATTCGGCCAGTCCGCGGGAAAGGTTTGGGCCAACAGACGAACCCGGGCGATCCACTGATCAGCGGCAGGCGTCCAGGGCAGACTTTTGAGGCCCTTCGTACGGACGGCGGTTAGCAGGCCCTGCTGTAACAGTGCCGGGGAGGGCGCCGGCAGGGCCGTTTCTTCCAGAACCAGTTGCCCCAGTTTCCGGACCCGGCGGGCGACCACGGTTCCGCGCCTGTCGTCCCAGACAGCCTCGTCTTGCTGATCAATGTGGGCGGCCAGATCCTGCTCCAATAGCGCAACGTCTACGGGTGCGGCCAGATAGATGGTTGCCTCTCTTGTCTTGCCATCCAGCTCCGCGGAAGCCAGCCACTGGTGCCGCGCTAAAGAATCGTCATCTCTCAGCACGGCGCCCCGACCGTTGCTGAGTTGGTACCGGGGGGCGTCACCGGGGCGCTTTAAGGCAATCCTGTCCGGATAAGCCATTGCAACCAGGCGTCCGACGGTTGTGTCGCCCGGCATTTCGTTGGGGCGCTTGAGCCCGTCGGCCAGGCGCGACACCGACTTGGCAATAGCTTTCAGTCTTGCTCCATCGAGCCTCCGTTGGTGGCGCCCTGAGCGCAGTATCCGGACTCGCTCCTGCAGGTCCGTCCCTGCCGACCGCGCGCCAATATCACGCTCCTCCAGCAAAGCGGCCAGTTCTGCTGCAAGATACCCCTGGTCAATTTTCTGTCCACAAACAATCATATGGGCCAGCCGTGGATGTACGCCCATAGCACCACAATCCTTCCCGTGATCCGTAATCACGCCTGAGTCATCCAATATGTCCAGCCACTGCAGCAAGTCCACGGCCTGCCGCCAGTGGGCGGCCGGAGGCGAATCAATCCAGTCCAGTTGTTCCGGTGAGTGGGCGCCCCATTGCGCCAGTTCCAGAACCAGCGGTGCCAGGTCTGCGTTCTGTATTTCCGGTGGGGTGAATTCAGCCAGGCTGAACTGGGCCGACTCGCTCCAAAGCCGGTAACAGACACCGGGCTCGACCCGGCCGGCACGCCCCTTACGTTGCTCGGCAGACGCCTTCGACACCCAGCCGGTGATCAGGCGAGTCATCCCGCTGTTCGCATCGAACACCGAGCGGCGCTGTTGGCCGCTATCGATGACGACGCGTATGCCCTCTATCGTCAGGCTGGATTCGGCAATAGCCGTAGCCAGAACGATTTTGCGGAAGCCCGCAGGTGCCGGCGCAATCGCCCGGTCCTGCTCGTCGTTCCGGAGGTTGCCGTACAGTGGAGCCACAATGACATCGCTGCTTGTCTGACCTTCAAGCTGTCCCTGAACCCGCCGGATTTCACCGGTGCCCGGCAGAAATACCAGCAGGGACCCGGTCTGTTGTAACAGCGCCTCACGGACCACTGACACAACCTGATCCACAACCCGGCCATTGCGTGGCAGCGGTCGGTAGTGCAGATCCACTGGAAAGGCCCGGCCTTCACTGGTCAGTACCGGCACGTCACCCAGCAGGCGTGCAATAGGGGCGGTATCCAGGGTCGCCGACATCACGATGATCCGCAGATCCTCCCGCAAGGCCTGCTTCGACTCACGCACTAGGGCCAGGCCCAGGTCTGCCTGCAATGAGCGCTCATGGAATTCGTCGAAGATCACCGCGCAGTAAGCATCCAATGCAGGATCACTCTGAATCAACCGGGTAAGAATGCCCTCAGTCACCACCTCGATGACAGTCGCTGCAGTCACCTGTGTATCCAGCCGTGTTCGATAGCCGACCGTCTGGCCGGGTTTTTCGCCCAGCTGCCCTGCGATGTACCTGGCAGCCGTTCGGGCGGCCAGCCTGCGCGGTTCCAGCATCAGAATTCGACGGCCCTGTCGCCAGGGTACGTTAAGCAGTGCCAGGGGCACTTTGGTGGTTTTTCCCGCTCCTGGTGGCGCCTGCAACAAAAGGGTTGTCCCGGAGTCGAGGGCTTGTAGAAGGTCCGGGATTATTTGGTCAATCGGGAGCACGGGGTTTGCTTTATTATTGGAAGCCATCATTCAGCCGAGGGTACGAAAAACAGGAAAACCACGCCGAAGGCCAGCGCGGCAACCCCAATGCCGAACGCTGATGTCAGGGTACCGCCGGTTTCCAGCCATTGCTTGGTAAGCCAGGGACCGGCCATCTGGGTGAATCCGTACACCGCGATCATTGCTGCAGACAATCTCGGCCCCTGATGAGGATGCTGGGCACGCCCGATGCGCTGGGTGAGCATCACAGTTCCAACGAAGGTACTGCCAACGAGCATGGCGCAGAGCGTCAAGCCGGCAGGGCCTGGCAGGACGATGGCCGCCAACACCCCCACAAGTTGAATAATAAAATTGAGCCTCAATGCAGGCAAATCGCCCAGTTTTGCGCCAAGTCGGTTCCACAGGGCCGGCGAAACAATAGTGAACATCGCAGCCACAAACCAGGCGCCGTCCTGTAGCCAGTGATCTCCGGTTAGCTGATCCTTGGCGAGGAGCGGCAGAAACGTCATGGGCAGGATGTAGCCCAGCCCGGCCCCAGCATAAGCAAGAAACAGGGGTACACTGGCCCGGTCAAACAGTGGGGTAGTTGCCGGTGGTCCCGCCGCTTTTGCCAAGCCGTCGCTTTGGGCTGGAACCTCAAGCCTCAGCAGTCGCGCGCATCCCCACCAGGCCATGGGCACAGAAAGAATCAATGCTGACCACCAACGCTCGCGGCCTTCAAGCCAGTCGGCGCTGAAGCTTACCAGACCGCTGGATAGCAGCAGGCCCAGACCCACGCCGATATAGATGTGACCGCTGAGAGACAAGCGGTTACGTCTGGCCAGCCACTCTAGAATGAGGGCTGGCGCCTGGACAAAAACGATGCCGTTCCCAATTCCGTTCAACAGGCGTGCACCCGACATGACGGCCGGATAATCGGTCTGGGTCATAACCAGCGTAGTCATTAGATGGACAGCTAGTGCCGATGGCAACAGGATCCGAATGTGGCTGATTCTGTGCCACCGGATAGCCATCAAGGCACCCAGCAGGTAGCCGAGGTAGTTCCAGGTTGCTATTGCCGCTCCCTGCTCGGTGGCAATCTGGCCATCGTTGATCAGATAAGGCAGCAGCGGAGTGTAGATAAACCGGCCGAGGCCATGGGTAGCGATAAGCAGAATGGCGCCGGCGGCCAGTACGGCAAACAATTCCCGGGGCGGGGTGCTGGGTTCACGGGTGTCTGACATCACAGGGGCCTTGGCTGGTCAGGAACGGGAAGCCCGTGGATGATTCTCTCTGGCCCATTCATAAATCTGCCGGAAGGCACTGGCTATGTCCTTTGGCTTATGGGGAGGCTGGAAAATGGCTGCCATCTCGCCGTCGGGATTGATCAGTGTGAAGTGGCCGCTATGCTCCACCAGCAGGTCGCTTTCGACCTCACGTTGGAAAAACACCGCGCCAAGACTCTTGGCCAGATTCCGAAGCACCGGCAGCTCCCCGGTGGCACCGTGGAAATTGTCGCCAAAAAAGCCCACGTAATCGCGGAGTTTTTCCGGGGTATCGTGCTCAGGGTCGGCGGTAATCAACAGGTACTCGGGTTGGGGCAGATCGGCGGACAACAGGCTGTCTGTTTTCCGCAAGCTGGCCATGGAAGCGGGGCAGATGTCCGGACAGTTGGTATAGCCCACGAAGGCGAAGGTCCAGTGGCCTTTCAGGTCTTCGGGCGTAAAAGCGGCGCCCTGCTCATCCTGTAAAAGGAAATCGGCCAGCGGCCGGGGCTGATCGTAGACATAGGCATTGATTGAGCTCAGCTGCGGCGCCGGCGTGGGTTCTTCCGGTTCGACCGGAAACAGCTGGCGTCCGATGGTCAGCCCGAACAACAGGATGATCAACAGGAAAAGGGCAGCCAGCGTAAGGCCGAGGGAACGGCTCATGACGTCTCCGTAATTCATTTTGACGGTTCAATGAGGCGGCTGGGTTAGATCACCCGACCAGCGTCATCAGAAAAAGACAAAGTGATCCACAAGCAGGAGGACAAACAGCACCATCAGGTAAGTGATCGAGTATTTAAACGTCTTCAAAGCTACCCGTCGATCATCGCCACGCAACAGGCGCACAGCGTACTGTAGAAATCGGAAGCCCAGCGCCAGGGCGCCTACCAGATAGATAACGCCCGACATGCCAGTGACAAACGGCAGCAGGCTTACCGCCAGAAGAATAAGCGTGTATAGAAGAATGTGCAGTTCGGTGTACCGGTTGCCATGGGTGACCGGCAACATCGGAATACCTGCTTTGGCGTATTCCTCTTTGCGGTGGATGGCCAGGGCCCAGAAATGCGGGGGAGTCCACGCAAAGATGATCAGCACCAGCAGCAGGGCGTGGCCGTCAATCTGGCCGGTGACTGCCGTCCATCCCAGAAGCGGCGGCATAGCGCCGGCGAGGCCGCCAATCACGATATTCTGAGGGGTCATTCGTTTGAGAAACAGCGTGTATACGCCGGCGTACCCCACCAGCGATGCCAGAGTCAGCCAAGCCGTCAGGGCATTGACCCGCCACACCAGAATCACCATGCCTGCGATGGCCAGTACGGTTGCAAACAGCATCGCATCGCGCGCCGCAATCTTGCCGGTCGCCACTGGCCGCTTGCGGGTACGCGCCATGATCGTGTCGATCTTCTGATCGACCACGTGGTTTACAACGGCTGCGGCACCCGCCAGCAACGCGATACCGAGATTGCCGTAAATCAGTACTTCCCAGCCGGGCACGCCTGGCGTTGCCAGCAGCATGCCAATCAATGAAGTGAGGATCATCATGGCAACGACAGTAGGCTTGGTCAGTTCCAGAAAATCCAGCCAGTTTATGGCTTCTAACTTTGCCGATTCCTCGGAAGCCTGTGCGGGCAGCCTTTCAACGTGCTCGCTCATGCGGTCACCTCTTGATCATTCATTGTAACGCGTCGCGTTACCGAGCCTGACAGGCTAACCGGTACGCGATAAAGACGCCACATCAAGTTAATGATCGTCAGCAGAAGGCCTGCTCCCATCGCGTTATGCGCTATCGCAACAGACAGTGGAATATGGAAAATGACATTGGCCAGACCTAACAGGATCTGCAACGTCAGAACGGTGGCAACAAGCCCGACATGGCAGGCAAGAGGAGCACCCCTTACTCGCCGCCAGACCAGGGCGAGGAAAACGGCAAAATAGGCAAGGACCACAACGGCGCCGATCCGGTGACCAACATGAATGGCAACGCGACCGTCAGCGGTCAGCTGCCCTCCCAGGTAATTCGGGCCGACTTGCTGGGTAACGTCAAAACCGTGCTGGAAGTCCATGTCAGCCGGCCACCACTCTCCCTGACAGGTTGGCAGGTCGGTACAGGCCACGGCAGCGTAATTAGCGGCCGTCCAGGCGCCGAGAGCAATTTGCATAATAACCAAAACAAGACCGCCATAAAGCCATGGCCGGAAGCCCTTCAGGGCGACAGCATCAGGATGGGATGCCGCCCCGGCTCCCTCAATCTCCCGGCCGCGGGCCATTCGTCGCAGACGCAGGGTCAGCAGAGTTAACAGACTGATGGTGGTAAATCCGCCCAGCAGGTGCATCGCAACAACCTGAGGCCAGAGCTTGAGCGTCACGGTCCACATGCCGAACGCACCCTGAAGAATGATGAATGCCGCGATAAACAATGGCAATTTAACCGGCAAACCTTCCCGGCGATGACGGACAGCGTACCCGGCAAGACCAAACACGACCAGCCCCAGCATGCCAGCGGCATAGCGGTGGATCATCTCCGGCCAGCCCTTTTCTACATCAACCGGTGTCTCTGGAAAACGGGCGTTGGCGATGGCCATGCGGGCTTCATCCTGGGGAACGGTAAGAAACCCATAGCAACCCGGCCAATCCGGGCAGCCAAGACCGGCATGCACCAGGCGAGTCCACGCACCCAACATGATCACGATCACCGCCAGGAAACAGGCGAACAGTGACAACTTGGCCAAGAGGCCCATACGGTTTGAGGAGATTGACTGGGTAAGGTTCAAAACAAAGTCTCCGGGCCCACGGCTAACCGATTTGTGAGAGTTTTAAAAGATGCTTAAGGTCACCCAGCATCTCCTTGCCGGTGTGTTCGCTGCCATAATGCATGATGATATTGCCAAACGGATCGATAACCAGAATGCGCGGCTCCCGCTCAGGATCGACATCCCCTGGCCAGGAAGGTTCACTCTCAGCTGGTAGACTGAGCTTTTCCATCAAGGAGTATTCGTCTGACCAGCGTTGGTCTAGGTCATCACTTATGCCGCCGAGCCACGCCGATCGGTTGATCCGGCTGGCGTTTTTGCCCATGGCAATATTGACCTGTCGGGTCCGGTAAAGCAGGTCCTCGCAGACAGCGCCACAGTCCTTGGCAACCACCACCATCATCCACTCTGGCTCTTCGAGCTCCGGGCCGAAGCGATCGGCCAGCGGGGAACCATCCGCGCCCCGTAACTGCAATTCTGCAATTGACACTGGTGGTTGGACCAGAGTTCCATTATTACTGTAACCGTCGGGATTCATCCAGCCGGTGTAGTACATCACAGTGGCGACAATCATCGGACCGAAACCGATAGCAAACAGTAGCAATGCCATCCTGCGGCCGCGCTTCACCCGCTCCGGCGAGAAGGCGTCTTGGTCGTTTTCGCTGCTTTTATGCTCAGCCGTTGTCATCGTTATTTCCCGTTTTTGCGGTAGCTCGCAACCACCGTCGATATAATCAGTACCAGAGCCAGTGCAAACCACTGCACCGCATAACCATAGTGCGTCTGGGTACCCATATAGTCAGGCGACCAGTCGGCGCGGTAAGCGCCGGGTTGATCGGGATCGGCCAGTCGCATTACCAGCGATGGCGCGTCGACACCCAACGCAGCTACATCAGACCGGGTCAATGCCTGAACCCGCCTTGGCCACTGTGTGAGATCCGTTGCTGTTTCCATTAGCACCGGCGGTTCCGGATAATCACTCAACCGACCGATCAGCGTTACCACATTCGGTGGTGTACTGATTTCAGGCAGTTCATCCCGTCTCCGGGGCGCTTGTATCCAGCCTCGATTCACTACCAGAGCATCGCCCTGTTGGGGCTCAAACAGCGCCAGCACCTCATAGCCGGGAGCGCCGTCCCGAGTACGATTATCCAGTAACCAGATCGATTCCCGGTAACGCCCGGTGGTGGTGACTGGCTGGCCCGGCTGAAGCCCGGATCCTGAATATGTTTCCCAATCCAGCGTGTTGCCCGGATCTTCCCATTGGGCCAACTGTTCAGTCTTTTCTTCAGCACGCTCTAGTTGCCAGAACCCCAGCGACACCAACAACGGCAAAAATAAGCCGGTGAACAGCATCAGTCGCCAGTCAAAGTGCCAGTGTCGCCCTGAACCAGAGACCCGATCAGACATGGTCTGTTATAGTGGCGTCTAAACCCACGTTTTGCATCACAGGATTGATCATGCTGAAGATTCTCATCGTTATACTCATGCTGGCTATTCTGGTGAGCCTGTTCAGCGGATTATTCTTCCTGATACGAGATGGCGGGAAAACCAACAGGGTTCTCAATTCCCTTGCACTGCGGGTCGCCCTGAGCGTCGCGCTGCTGGCGGTTATTCTACTGTCTCTGTGGCAAGGGGGCCTGACGCTTAATCCGACCCCCTGACGCCAACCTTACATTACGTATACGAACACAAAGAGACCCAGCCAGACCACGTCGACAAAGTGCCAGTACCAGGCCGCCGCTTCGAAACCAAAGTGGTTGTCTGCGGAGAAATGCCCCTTCTGTATCCGGATCAGCATGATAACCAGCATCAGCGTACCCAGAATTACGTGCGCACCGTGGAAGCCCGTCAACATAAAAAACGTGCTGCCATAGATGCCGGACTCTAGCGTCAGGTTCAGGTCCCTATAGGCATGAACGTATTCATAACCCTGAACACATACAAATACCAGGGCCAAAGCGATTGTGGCACCAAGCCAGGTCTTGGCCTTCTGGCGATGATTTTCCTTCAAAGCGTGGTGGCCGATGGTGAGCGTAAACGAAGACGTCACCAAAAGAATCGTGTTGATCAGTGGCAGCCCCCAGGGACCGATTGTACCCGCCGGTGCCGGGTAGGCTTGCGGATCGGGTGTATTCAATAGCGGCCAGGTTGCCTGAAATCCTTCCCAGAGCATGTTGGCGCTGCCTTTATCGCCCTCGCCGCCCAACCAGGGAATCGAAAACACCCGAGCGTAAAACAAAGCACCGAAAAACGCGGCGAAGAACATGATTTCTGAAAAGATAAACCAGCTCATGCCCCAGCGGAATGACCGATCCATTTGAGCGTTGTAAAGGCCTGACCGGCTTTCCTTGATAACGTTGCCAAACCATCCGGACAACATATAAACCATGATGGCCGAACCAATCGAAAAGGTGATCCAGGCACCGGTCGTTCCCGTGCCCTGATTACCGTTCACCATGATGGACGCAAGCCCATACATCATTACGCCCAGGCCGACAGTGCCCACAATCGGCCATATACTTTGTTCCGGCACATAATAGGTCTGGTTTTCCGCCATGTCAGTCTCCGATGGCTTATTCGTTACAGGTTGTTTTTGTTAACACGGGCAACGCCCGTGCTCAATTTATTTTACTTCCGGCGGTGTCGAGAAGGTGTGGTAAGGCGCCGGTGAAGGCACTGTCCACTCCAGACCTTCTGCCCCATCCCATGGCTTAGCCGGCGCTTTTTCACCGCCCCTCGCACACTTGACCACAATCCACAGGAACAGGAGCTGGGTCGCGCCAAACATGAAGGCACCGATACTGGATATCATGTTGAAGTCGGCAAATTGCAGGGCGTAGTCCGGGATACGACGCGGCATGCCGGCCAGCCCCAGAAAGTGCATAGGGAAGAAGGCCAGGTTCATGCCCACAAACGAGAGCCAGAAATGCGTCTTGGCCAGGGTCTCATCGTACATGTGGCCCGTCCACTTCGGCAGCCAGAAGTAGGCTGACGCAAAGATACCGAAGATCGCACCGGGTACCAGAACGTAGTGGAAGTGAGCAACCACGAAGTAAGTATCGTGATACTGGAAATCTGCCGGGGCAATCGCCAACATCAGGCCAGAAAAGCCACCGATAGTGAACAGAATAACGAAGGCCACCGCAAACAGCATGGGCGCTTCAAACGTCAACGAACCCCGGAACATGGTGGCCACCCAGTTAAAGACTTTAACCCCGGTAGGCACCGCAATCAGCATCGTGGCGTACATGAAGAAAAGCTGGCCGGCGATCGGTATACCCACAGTGAACATATGGTGAGCCCAGACCACAAACGACAGCAAGGCAATAGCACCCACGGCGTAGACCATAGAGGCGTAACCGAATAGAGGCTTACGGGAGAACGCCGGGATAATATGAGACACCGCGCCAAAGGCGGGCAGAATCATAATATAAACCTCGGGGTGCCCGAAGAACCAGAACAGATGCTGGAACAGCACAGGATCACCGCCGCCGGAGGCGTCGAAGAAACTGGTACCGAAATTGATATCCATAAGCATCATGGTCACTACACCTGCCAGGACCGGCATAACCGCAATCAGCAGGAAGGCAGTGATCAGCCAGGTCCAGACAAACAGGGGCATTTTCATCAGGGTCATACCTGGCGCCCGCATGTTCAGAATGGTAGCGATCACGTTGATGGCGCCCATGATCGAGGATATGCCCATGATATGGACAGCGAAAATAAAGAACGTTGTACTGGGCGGCCCGTAGGTGGTGGACAGCGGAGCGTAGAAAGTCCAGCCAAAGTTTGGCGCACCACCTTCCATAAACAAGGTCGATACCAGGATCAGGAAGGCGCAGGGCAACAACCAGAAACTCCAGTTGTTCATTCGCGGCAGGGCCATATCAGGCGCACCCACCATCAAAGGCAACATCCAGTTGGCCAGGCCTACAAAGGCCGGCATCACCGCACCGAAGACCATAATCAGACCATGCATGGTCGTCATCTGGTTGAAAAATTCCGGCTGGACGATCTGCAGGCCCGGCTGGAACAACTCGGCGCGGATGACCATCGCCATGGCGCCACCGAGCAGGAACATGGTGAAACTGAATATCAGGTACATGGACCCGATATCTTTGTGGTTAGTCGTCAGCAACCACCGCGTGATGCCCTTCGCTGGGCCGTGGTGATGATCGTCCTGGGCGTGGGTATCTGTAACCGCACTCATGAAAACCCCCGTTACCGCCTGATAAATCTGGCTGGTGATGTCATTAATCTGGCCGTGGTTAAAACTCCGGCGCTAAAACGCTGTTCCGGCGCCGAACCTCTAATCATTCTCGGTTCTTGTATTCCAAAATCTCTTTCGGTGTGACCATCTCGCCGGTGTCGTTACCCCAGGCATTTCGCTCGTAGGTAATCACCGCTGCAAGGTCAACTTCGCTCAACTGGTCGCCGAATGCCTGCATGGCTGTTCCAGATGCTCCGTTCACCACGACATCGATATGACCTTCCATATCTTCAAGCGCTATCTGGCTTCCTTTCAAAGCCGGAAATGCTGGTGGCGCGCCGGAACCGTCAGGCTGGTGACAGGCTGCGCAAGCAGATGCATACGCTTTCTCACCCCGCACCATAAGTTCGTCCATGGACCATTCTTTCTGGGTAAGATCGCGTTCAGCGTCTGCTGCGCCGACTTGCTCTGCGACCCAGGAATCGTATTCATCCCGGGGAACCGCTTTGACAACGACGGGCATGAAGCCATGTCGGATACCACACAGCTCAGTACATTGGCCGCGGTAGATACCAGGCTCGTCCACTTCCGTCCAGATTTCATTGATGAACCCGGGAATGGCATCTTTCTTGAGGCCGAACTCAGGCACCCACCAGCTATGGATCACGTCATTGGCAGTCAGCAGCAGGCGAACTCTTGTCTTGGTCGGAATCACTAACGGGTTATCGACTTCAAGCAGATAGTTTTCGCCTTTGGCCGTCCGGTTATTGATCTCGTCGTCGCTGGTCGAGAGGTTGGAGAAAAATCCAAATTCGTCGTCGAGGTAATCGTATTTCCAGCGCCACTGGTACCCGGTTACCTTGATGTCAATCTCAGCCTCAGTTGTGTCGTACATGTCCACGAGTGTGGCTGTGGCGGGAATCGCCATCACGACAAGAATCACCAGAGGTATGACGGTCCAGAGAATTTCAACAAGTGTATTTTCGTGAAAATTGGCCGGCTTCCGATCTGGATCCCTGGATTTCCGGTGAGCAAAAATAGACCAGAACATGATCGCGAAGACCACGACGCCGATAACGACGCAGATCCACAAGATGGTCATGTGAAGGTCAAAAATCTCGTTGCTGGTTCCTGTAACGCCTGGGCTCATGTTCATGGTCCAGTCCGCCATGGACATCGCCGGAAGCATAAGTCCGCCCAGGAACGCACCAGCCCGTAGTACTTGCACGCGCATGCTGTGTCTCCACAGAGTGTTATTCTTATCGGATTTCGCGGCCAATACCTCTGAACTAAACCACGCTGAGATGCGCTTGGAGAGTCAGGATTGAGGCCAGCCCTGAATAAATCAGCGCCAAGTATAGCCACATATCGGTATTATCCGAAAGGCCTTGTACCCAGAAATGCATTAAAGAAGGAACGTTTCCCGCCTGTGGACCTTTTTAAATCAGCCCCCCATGCAGTTTCACAAACCGATCGCAGGCTCTGGGCGCTGGCCTGGCCGTTGATGCTCACCAATCTGACGGTGCCATTGCTGGGGTTAGTGGATACGGCGGTGCTTGGACACCTGGAAAGCCCCCAATACCTGGGCGCTGTGGCAATAGGGGCTAACCTTTTCAGCATTCTGTACTGGACCTTCGGCTTCATGCGCATGGGAACAACGGGCCTGGCCGCCCAGGCCTGGGGCAGACAGGATGAATTCGCCCAGATTGCACTGCTGTTGCGATCCGTACTGCTGGCGACCGGGATCGGACTCATCCTGATTCTATTTCACCAACCGCTGATCTGCACCGGTCTGTCACTGATGAACCCGAGTGAGACTGTCGCCGAACTGGCATCGGGATACGCCAGCATCCGCATATGGAGCGCGCCGGCGGTACTCTGTCAGTACACACTGGTGGGCTGGCTGATAGGAACTCAAACCCCCAAAGGGCCGATGATCATGCTCATTGTGGCCAACAGCCTGAATATCATTCTCGACGTTCTGTTTGTCACCGTTCTGGGCTGGAACAGTGCCGGGGTAGCCATAGCAACGGTCATTGCCGAGTACTCGGCCGCTAGTGTCGGGTTTTATCTGGTGCTGAACAAAATGCCGGCCGGCCAGCGGCTCAGCCGGGCGCTGTTCGGGAAGGTCAGCGATTACCTGCTGATTTTGCAGGTGAACCGTTACATCATGGTTCGGACCATTGCTCTGCTGCTGGTGTTGGCATTTTTTACCGCCCAGGGGGCACGACAGGGAGATACGGTGCTGGCCGCCAATGCGGTTTTAATCACCTTTCTGCTGGTCATTTCCAACGGCCTGGACGGGTTTGCCAATGCCGCCGAAGCCCTTATTGGCGAGGCGGTCGGGAGAGGCGACCGCAAGCAGTTCCGGCAGGTGTTCCGGGTCGCCATGCGCTGGTCGCTCTGGGGCTCGGTGCTTTTTACCGTCGCGTTTGTGCTCGGAGGCCGGGGCCTGATTGCCATGTTGACCGGCATCGAAGAGGTCCGTCAGACCGCCTGGCTGTATCTGCCCTGGCTATGGGCCCTGCCCCTGACCGCCGTCTGGGGCTTTCTGCTGGATGGTGTATTCATCGGAGCGACAAAAACACGGGACATGCAAAACACTATGCTGGTATCAGCGGCATTGGTGTTTCTGCCGGTCTGGTGGTTGACCACAGGCTGGGGCAACCACGGCCTCTGGTTCTCCCTGATCAGTCTGATGGTTGCCCGGGCGCTCACCATGGGTTGGCTGTGCTTGCAGCATACGCGACACGATCGCTGGTTTTCGCGGCCATCAGCCTGAACGAAATCCCCCTTGCAGCGCAGATTTCTGACCGCGCAGACTGCGGAATCTCGTCTACACTTGTCAGGAAAAGCAGGCGTGTGGCCCAGACAGCCAACAATTCCTGTCACCAGCGATTCTGCTCCTGACAACGGGAGGCGCCGTGCGACCCCAATCCGCTCTGACTTTGGCATCTCCTCAAATGACACCGAAGGCCGTGCTAGACATTATCAATCAGGCGAGGCGCCAGGAAGCACGATCTGGCACCTTCCTCCGACAGATGCAGGAAAGCGCCGCTTCATTGCCTCCTACCATTGTCATCGAGGGGTATCAGCCCGCTGGCAGCCTGTTCCAGTTTGCACTCGAATACATTGAAATGGCTCCGCGCCTGATAGAGTGCGTAGAAGCCTGTGCCACCGAGGCTGGCAGCTCGGAACTGTTCGCGCCGTTTATCAAAGCTGCAATCGGTTACTTTACTCAGCCCTCAGTACTACTGGTACGCTATGACGGGCTTGGCGGGCTTTTGATTCGCGCGTATCTGTGTCACCGGCTGATGGAAGAAATGTGTGAAAACAACCACTCCACTCGCACCAGTGACCTGGTGGATGTCGAGGCAACCCGGGCCAATTTGCTCGCACATCAGCTAATCGGAGAGCCCTTCGCCAATGAACTGGACGCATCGATCACAGTGACCGTTTTGCAGATTGCAGGCACGCCGGATTATTACGAACTGAATCTCAATCCGTTCGTAGATCAAACTAGGAACGCCGCGTGGGATTGGATGAAACAGTATTGGGATAACCTGCTGGTGCGCAATCATATTCGCCTTTCTCTGGGGGGCGGTAAGCATTGAACGTATGAGTAAAAACATTGATGTTAAGAAACTGGACAACCCTTCTGGCTATGGTGGGACTCGCCCTGAGCCTGACAGCAGAAGCTTCAACGCTTTCGGTAGCAATAGTCGACAGCCAGACCGGCCAGCCCGTTGAGGGTGCGCGCATCATTGTGAATCACGGCACAGACGCGGAACCGTCAGAATTCGAAATGGTTCAGAAAAATCGTCAGTTCCAGCCCAAATCACTTGTGGTTGCCACGGGCTCAGACGTTAATTTCCCCAACCGTGACACCACTCAGCATCACGTTTACTCCTTCTCGCCGGCTAAAGTGTTCAACATTGAATTGTTTGCAGATCAGCCAGAGGCGCCGATACAGTTCGATAAAACCGGTGTGGTTGAGATCGGCTGCAATATTCATGATCAGATGCAGGGCTTTATTCTGGTCACGGACAGCGCCTTGACTGCCCAGACCGACACCGCTGGCATGGCGTTGGTTGAGCTACCCGAGAGCACTACTGGCTTGACCGAACTCGGCGTTAGCGTATGGCACCCAAGGCTGACCAACACCACCCGGACGGTGGATTTCGTCATTGACTTCGCCGCTTCTGATTCCACAAAACTGTCGGTGGAACTGGCGCCAGAACGCAGGGAAGCGGGGCGCCTGGACGGGCTGCAGCAACGTTTCCGGGATCTCTGATGGCCAGAGCACGTCGGATCGGGTTTCGCGGACAACTGATATTAGCGATGGTGGCCCTGGTTGCAGTCGTCAGCCTGAGCATCGGTGCCTTGCTGATGCTTTATCTGTTTGAAGATGAAAAATCCCGCGCGCTTGAACAGCTTGGCCTGGGCGAGCGAGTAGCAGAGGAAGTTCTGGAGCGTCGTACCAGCCTGATTCTCTCGCGGCTGGATGTGGTCGTCAGAGACTTCGGATTCCTGTCAGCACTGGCGAGCGGGGATCGAGAGACCGCCGACAGCGCACTGGAAAACCAGAGTCGCCGGCTGGACGCCCGATTTGCCATCATCCTGGACAACAACGGCGAATTGCTTGCGGCAACAGACATTTTTCCCCCCGAACTGCAGGCACGCGCAAACGATCTGGACCTTATTAACAAAGCCCTTGGTAACGGGTTTGCCAGCGAAATAACGCTCATTGGCGGTCGAGCCGTAGAGCTGGTGGCGCTGCCGGTGGAAGCGCCGGGACTAAGGTCCCAATTGGTCGTCGGCTTTGAGCTGGGCGAGGATGTTTCGGATATTATTGCGCGACTGAGCGGCACCGAGGTGCGTTACAGAGCCCGAACGTCCGATGCCGACGAATTCCGGTTTTTGTCGTCAGCCGGTGAAATTCAGGATGATCGACACAGCGAACTGGCCGGGCTAGACCCCGCCACGCAGGAGGGCTCTGGGCTAGTTACCAGCACCTATTTTTTCACGCGGGTCATCACACTCTCCAGCCGGTCGGATGAACAACTGCAATTGATGCTGCTTATCAACCGGGACGCCAGCCTTGACGCTTACTACGAGCGTGCCATCGAAATTTTGCTGCTCGTCAGCAGCGTGCTTATTCTTGCCGCACTGATCGCCCTGGTTGTTGCCCGCAGCCTGGGCAAACCCGTGCTCAGCCTGGCCCGATACGCCAAAGCCATTGGTGATGGCGAATCGCCACCCCCGCCGTCGGTCAAAGTCGGCGGCGAACTGGCGGAACTTCGCGGCGCGCTGGGGGACATGCTCGGCAAACTCAAAGATCGCGAAGAACAGATCCGCTACGCCGCCAGCCATGATGAAATAACGGGGCTGCCAAACGTTCATGCCTTTCTGAACAGTGTGCGGGAAGGCTTCAGCAACGGCCGGACATTCCGTTTATTCGGCCTTCGCATCAGTGATCTCTCCAACATCAATGACACGCTTGGTCTGGCTTTTGGCGATCAAGTGCTGCGAGCCGTTGCCAAACGCCTGGAGCAGCAGCTACCCGAACAGACCGAGCTTGCCCGCACCGGCGGCGGTGAGTTCCTGATGCTGGCTGAGGCCTGCACGGGTGAGGAACTGGACGCTCTGGCCAACCAGCTCCTGGATGCGGTACAGGCCCCGATGAAAGTCAATAACACGCCGTTTTCACTGCGTTGCACGATGGTGTCACTGCAATTACCGGAGGATGCTGCAGATACCGATGAGGTGCGTCGCCGGTTGAACCTGACGTTTGAGTTAGCACAGACAACCCGTCAACGGGTCACCCACTACCAACCGGGCCGTGACGAAAACCACCTGCGGGAACTGCAGATCATCTCGGACCTGACCGCCGCCATCGCCGACATGGGCCTGCATATGAACTATCAGCCCAAACTGTCCCTGGCCGACGGCCGCCTCAAACAGGTGGAGGCCCTGGTACGCTGGATACACCCTGAGCTGGGGTTCATTTCTCCCGAAGAATTCATTTTCCTGGCAGAGCAGTCCGGCCAGATCACCGACCTTACCCGCCATATTCTGCGGCGCGTCGCGGACGACGCTGGCCACTGGCACGCCAGTGGTCTCAAGATCGGTGTTGCCATCAACCTCTCTGCTCTGGATCTGACGCGGCCAGAGCTGATCGACGAAGTAGCCAGCGCCTTTCGAGACTGGCAGCTGCCGATGTCGGAAATAACCCTTGAAGTGACTGAAAGCGCACTGATGGACGATCCGGAAACCGCTCTGGAAACCCTCGGCAAACTACGCGACCTGGGCGTCACTCTGTCAGTCGACGATTTCGGTACCGGCTACTCATCGCTTTCACAGCTGCGAAAGCTGCCGGTCCACGAATTGAAAATCGACAAATCCTTCGTACTGAAACTCAACACCGAGCCGCAAGACCAGCTTATTGTGAAATCCACCATTGAGATGGCTCACGGTCTGGGGCTGCGAGACCGGTCAGGGTTTTTACATGAGCCGGCCAGTTCGCGCCGGTGACCTGGAGGCGACAATGATCGCTCTGCAGGAAATGAGGCCTGAGCTGGAAAATCCGGGAGAGATTTATTCATGAATAGGTGTTTTATGGCGTTTGCGTCAGGCTGCCTTGCCCTCACAGCCGCATTTCCGGCAATGGCAGACGTTGGCAGCCGCCTTTGGGCAACCGGTGGCGTGACCTCCATCGAAGGCAGTGCCGGTGGCGGCCTTTCGCCCTGGGCCCTGCTGAGCGGCTACGCCAGTGATGAAGAATGGGGCGGCACAGTAACGCTGTCGCAAGCGACAACCGAGGATTATTCCCTGAATGTAGCCGGCGCCGGTGTAACCTGGAATAACCGGGTGGAGTTAACCTTCGCGCGTCAGACTCTGGACCTGGATACGCTCGGCACTGTGCTGGATGAAGATGAACTGGTTCAGGACATTGTCGGGCTGAAAGTGCGGCTGGCAGGAGACGTTCTTTACAGCCCCTGGGGCCAGTGGTCAGCGGGCCTGCAGCACAAACAGAACCGGGAATATACGGTACCGGAAGCCGTTGGCTCCGAAGACGACACCGGTACGGATTTTTACCTGGGAGGCAGCAAGCTGTTCTTCGCTGCCATCGCCGGGCGCAACCTGCTGGTCAACGGCACACTGCGGGCGACCAAAGCTAACCAGGGCGGGCTGCTGGGTTTTGGTGGCGACCGGAATAACGGCTACGAAGCCATGGCCGAGGGCAGCGTCAGCCTGTTTCTGACCCGCCAGTGGCTGGTCGGGGCCGAGTATCGCCAGAAACCGGATAACCTCGGGTTTGCAACCGAAGACGACTGGTGGGACGTTTTTGTGGCCTGGGTTCCAGACCGGAGGATATCGGTCACTGCTGCCTGGGTCGACCTTGGAGAGGTCGCGGATGTCGCCAATCTGGGCGACCAGTCCGGCGCCTATCTATCAATTCAAGCCAGCTTCTGAACCCCCGGAGAACACCATGAAATTTGCTGCTGTGTTACTGATACTGGCATCACTGACGCTGACCGGATGCCAGACCAATGGTAGCGAGGCTGAACCAGGCGCCGACCTTTACCAGCAACTTGGCGAGCGCTCCGGAATTGCAGACATCGTTGAGGACCTGCTCTATCTGATCGTCGACGATGACCGCATCAATGAACATTTTGCGGGGATTGATATTGAGCGGTTTCACACCCAACTGACGGACCAGCTTTGCGACCTCAGCGGCGGGCCCTGCACCTACACCGGGCGCGGCATGCGGGAAAGCCACGCTGCTATGAATATCACCGCCACCGAGTTCAACGCGCTGACCGAAAATCTGATTTTGGCGATGGAGGACAACGGTGTACCCACCAGTGCCCAGAACCGTCTGATTCAGCGCCTGGTGCCCATGTATCCGGATATCCGTAACCTCTGATTGATAGCCGTGAAACAGGGTCGGGCTCAGAGCAGACCCAGTGCCTCCGAGTCGGACTCCGGGGATACCATCACCCGGTTCCGGCCGGCTCCCTTCGCGGCGTATAACGCCTCATCCGCGCGCTTGACCAGCGACGCAGCGGTCTGGTCGCGCTCCGGAATGGCGGTTGCAACTCCGACGCTGACGGTCAACGTCAAGGGTTTGCCATTCTCACCCTCGGGCATCGGCGCATTGGCTACCGTCTGTCGCAGTCGCTCTGCCACCGCCAGTGCCCCCGCTTCCGGGGTGCCCGGAAGCAACACCACAAATTCCTCGCCGCCGTAACGGGCCAGAAAATCTCCGGACCGGTTAATCAGCTCATTGCAGGCTTTGGCGACACTGATCAGACAATCGTCGCCGGTCAGATGCCCATGGGTGTCGTTCAGGCTTTTGAAATTATCGATGTCCAGTAGAATAACGCTCAGCGGGTAACGGTGGCGGCAGGCCCGCTTGAATTCCGCCGCCAGACACTCGTCATAGCGCCGGCGGTTGGCCACCTGGGTCAGGCCGTCTGTGATCGTCAGCGCTTTCAGGCGGTCATTCGCCTGCTCCAGTTCGTCGGTCCGGGCCTGCACCCTGGCCTCCAGGGTTTGGTTAGCCTGACGCTGAACGGCCAGGGTTTGCTCCTGCGCGGCCTGTCGGCGCTGACGCTCCAGATTAATGCGGGATGCAAGGGCAAATGACATCAAAATCACCTCCAGCGCGATGCCAACCTGCGGTGCAACATCGGTGAACGCACTTTGAGGAATAATGCCGATTTTACTGCTGGTATTAATCAGATGCCCGAGCAGCAGGGGAGCCCAGGCAATGGTGTAATATTTTGCCAGTACTTGCCCTTTGAACCAGACCACCAGACCGACAACAAAAATAAGCGGAATAACGGTCACCGTCAGCGTGCTGATGTAAAGCGCAGAAGCGTGATAGCTGCCGAATAAGCCATAAAATAACCCGAACACCGAGGCGCAGGCGACGACCTGCATGATGCGATAGGAGATCGGGCTGAAACGCCGAATCGACAGAAAGCTGATGGTGAAAAGGGTTGCGAACAGGATATTCGCCGCCACGATCGCCGAGGTGAAATAACGATTCATAATGGGCGCGTCGGGCCAGCCCCACTGGAAAATCAGGCCAGTGAAATTTAAAATAATCAGCGCTGATGTCACCACCGTCAGCACGTACCAGAAATAGGCGGGATTACGAACAAGCACAAAAATAAAGGCGTTATAAAGCGCCATGGCGAGCATGATACCCAGAAACAAGACCTGCCAGCCGTAACTGACTTGCCCTGAGGTCATGAAATCGGCGGCAGTACCGATTTTCAACGGCATCTGCACAGACCCTTCTGACTGGACCTGGATATAACCTGTAACCGGTTCAGAAGTAATCGGAAGCGGAAACAAAAAGTTGCGATAGGGAATGGGGCGCGAGTCAAACTTCAGGCGGTCACCGGTTTCAAAATCGGACAGGCTATTGCCAGCACTGAACCAGTTCAACCGAACATGATCCAGCAGCGGATAGCCGATCTCCAGGTAGCGCTCGAATGACGATGGGGGAACGCTGACTCGCACCCAGATATCGCCAACGTAGAGTCCGGCATTGAGCGTCTCGTCTGCCGGTAACCGGGACCACTCGGAGTCCGGCAATTGCCGGACAGTCTCGAGGTTAAACTCACCGGAATCGGCTTTTAGCCAATCAATCTCGGCATTTTCGGCATTGGCCACACCTGCCAATACAGACAGTAAAAACACATACACGCAGCCGAGAACACGGCTTTTAAAAAATTTCACAGAGCAGAACCACCTGCATTCAAAACCTGCGCTAAACTTGGAGAACCAAGAACTGACTGAACAGTATTATCTGGCACCTAAAATGCCAGTATAGTCATTGCAATGTGAATCTGCTGCATAATATTTGTAGCAAAAAGATACAGATAAGAGCTTACTGATGACTGACAATAAAAAAGAAATTCGGCCGGGCCGCTATCGCCATTATAAAGGCCGGGACTACCAGGTAATCGATACGGCCCGCCATAGTGAGACCGAGGAAAGGATGGTGATCTATCGCTGCCTGTACGGCGATCGCAGCCTCTGGGTTCGACCGCTGGCGATGTTTCGTGAAATAGTGGAAGTTGCGGGGGAGCAGGTACCGCGATTTGCCTTTATCGCAGAAGAATAACCGGAATTCAGTCGTCGTCAGATCCGGATTTGAAAAACACCACCTGTTGCACCGTGTGGTCGTCTGTATTTTTGCGCTTGTTCACCCGCGTTTGCAGCTCAGAATCCTCCGGCTTCGGTGTATCCGACACCGCATCGGTGAAACCACAGGCCACGCACTCGCGCACCTGATCCTCATCGTCAGTGGTGAACATCATGATCTTGTCCATCTCCGCGCAGCGCGGGCAAACCGCACCGGCGATAAAGCGTTTTGGACTCGCCATTTTATCGGTCTCCGGAAAACATGGGCACAGGCAACTTACGCTGCCCGTGCCCAGTCAGTTCAGGCGGCGTCAGTAATGCCGGTCTGCTTCAACAGCGCATCCACTTCCGGCTCTCTGCCGCGGAATGCTTTGAACAGTTCCATAGGCTCCTGGGAGCCGCCTTTTTCCAGAATGTTGTGGAGAAAGGCCTTGCCGGTTTCCTGGTCGAAAATGCCATTCTCCTCGAACAGCGAGAAGGCATCAGCCGCCAGCACTTCCGCCCATTTGTAGCTGTAGTAGCCAGCCGCGTATCCACCGGCGAAGATGTGAGAAAAGCTGTTTGGGAACCGGTTGAACTCCGGCGCCTGCACCACGGCAATCTCGCTGCGCACCTGCCGGTGCATATCCAACGGATTGGTGGGAGCTTCCTCCGCCGTGAACTCTGCGTGCAAGCGGAAGTCGAACAACGAGAATTCCAACTGCCGAACCATGGCCATGCCTGACTGGAAATTTTTCGCCGCCAGCAGTTTATTCAGCAAATCCTCCGGAAGCGGTTCGCCAGTTTCGTGATGTGAAGCAATCAGCTCCAGCGATTCCGGGTTCCAGCACCAGTTTTCCAGGAACTGGGAGGGTAACTCCACCGCATCCCAGGCCACTCCGTTGATGCCGGACACGTCCATGACTTCTACCTGGGTCAGCATGTGGTGAAGCCCATGGCCGAATTCGTGGAACATTGTGGTGACTTCATCGTGGGTCAGCAATGACGGTTTGCCGTTCACCGACGGTGTAAAGTTGCAGGTCAGAAACGCCACCGGCAATTGCAGCTTGCCCCGAAGGTTGCGCCAGCGCACTCGACAGTCCGCCATCCAGGCACCACCGCGCTTACCCTGGCGGGCGTAGGGGTCCAGGTAAAACCAGGCCAGCGGATCCCCATTGCGGCTGATGCAGTAGGCCGTGGCATCCGGGTGCCAGGTTTCCACCTCGGGTTTGGCCTCAATCTGGACATCGAACAGCTTCTCGGCAACCCGGAAAAGGCCGGACACGACCTTGTCCGCAGGAAAATAGGGGCGCAGCATTTCTGGCGAAATGTCATAGCGTTGCTGACGCAGCTTTTCGCTGTAATAGCCGATGTCCCAGGCCTGGAGATCGTCCTCTCCATACGTATCAAGGGCAAAAGCCTTGAGTTCGGCAAATTCCCGCTCGGCGATAGGTTTGGATTTCGCCGCCAGCTGGTTCAGAAAATCCAGCACCTCGTCCACACTGCGGGCCATTTTCTTGGTCAGCGACCGCTCGGCAAAGTTGTTAAAACCGAGCAGGTTCGCCATGGCGTGACGGCGCTTGAGAATTTCGGCCATCACCGGCGTGTTGTCCCAGGTGCCACCATCGGGGCCCACATCAGACGCGCGGGTGACGAAGGCTTCGTAGACTTCACGACGTAGTTCGCGATTTTCGCCGTAGGTCAGTACCGGATAGAAGCTGGGGAAGTCCAGGGTAATAACGTAGCCGTCCAGATCTTTCTGCTTCGCCGCCTCGCGGGCGCCTTCCAACGCACTGTCGGGAATCCCGGCCAGATCGGCGGCGTCGGTGATGTGCTTGTACCAATGTTGCGTCGCATCCAGCACGTTGTCGCTGAAGCTGTTCGACAGTTCGGACAATTCCATGGACAAATTGGCGTATTGCTCTTTCTGAGCCTGGGGCAAATCCACGCCGCCCAGGTGGAAGTCACGAAGGGTATTATCGACGGACTTGCGCTGGGCCTCGCTCAGGTCTTTGAAATCGTCCCGGGCTTTAAGCTTTTTATAGGCCTCACAGAGCTCCGCGTTCTGGCTGAGCGCAGTGCCGTATTCGGTCAGCTTTTCAAGGCATCGTTTATAAACCGCGCGAAGTTCATCGCTGTTCATCACTCCATTCAGATGGGAAATCACCGACCAGGCGTTCTCCAGCTTGTTCTCCAGGCTTTGCATCGGCTGCGCCAGGGTTTCCCAGATCGGGTCATCCTGCGCTGCGATCTGGCCGATTTTCATCCGGTTTTCACTGATAATCTGGTCGATCGCCTCTTCCATGTGTTCAACACGGATATGGTCAAAGCGCGGGAGCAGATCGTCTGTCAGCAACGGGTTGTTCATAAGTCCCCTTCTCAAAAATTTGAATCTAGGTTAGCGTCAGGCAACTCCATGATTGGGGGAGTATCCGGGTAAAGCCTTTCCGAAACTGTGCGGAGCCATGGATGGCGGAGCCCAAGCGTCACATGGATGTGCCGCAGGAGCGTGTTTCGGAAAGGCTTTACCCGGATGCTCCCTACTCCGAAGCAGGCAACACCTGAGAGGTATATGTAATGGCTAATGTACGTTCACACAAGGGTATCACGCCACATTTTGGCGAAAGGGCATGGATTGATCCCAGTGCCGTGGTGATTGGGAATGTTCAGACCGGTGACGATGTGTCCGTGTGGCCGATGACGGTGATACGTGGCGACATGCACGAAATACGTATCGGGGACCGGTGCAGCATTCAGGATGGGTCCGTGCTGCACATTACGCACGCCAGTGACTACAATCCTGGCGGCTATCCGCTGGTGATTGGTGACGACGTTACTGTCGGCCATAAGGCTTTACTGCATGGCTGCACCATTGGCAGCCGGGTACTGGTCGGCATGGGGTGTATCATTATGGATGGAGCCGTTGTCGAGGACGAAGTCATTGTGGCTGCCGGCTGCCTCGTTCCGCCGGGAAAGACCCTGGAGTCCGGTCATCTTTACGTCGGCTCACCCTGCAAGAAAGCCCGTGCGCTTTCGGAAAAAGAACGAACTTTTTTCAAATACACCGCTGCCAACTACGTGCGGCTCAAGGACGAGTACCTTACCGGACAGTAAGGCAGTGGTCTGAACAATGGTTGCTGGCCGTATCATTCCTGATTCTTACAAATTCAGGGGTTAGCTTTGGCGAACACGGACCAGCCTTTCGATCAGGTGTTGATGTATCTCCGCGCGGCCGGTCATGACACCGGGCAGGATACTCGTGAACGCCTACAAAGGTTTATCCGTGAACAGAGGGAGGCCAACCCCTCCCTGGGCACGTCTTTGTTGATGGAGAATGTGCCCAAGTGGTTCGACTTGCCCACCTTGAATCCGGCACCCCAACTTCCGCCAATTGCCCGCAACAGTATCGGCTATCCTGATGAATGATGACGCTTCCTGGCGCCGGGTTGCTTTTCGCAGGCGCCTGCTTATGGTTGCGCTGGTCAGCGCCCAGACTTCCATCGGCGTCTGGCTGTTTGCTCAGAGTCTGCCCGGACAGGCCGGCATCGGCATAATAGCGTCACTGATTCTGGTTTTCGGAATTCTGTTTGCCTGGATTGGCATCGGTTTCTGGACCGCTTTTTTCGGCTTCGTTGCCCTGCGCTTTGGGGGCGATCCGTGGAGTCTGGTCCGACGTGAGCCAGATTCGGAAAGTGGAACCGCCGCCCTGCCGCCAACATCCATTGTCATGCCCATTTACCACGAACCGGTAACGCGGACCCTGGCCAGCCTGAAAGCGATCTACCGGGATCTGGAGGCCAACAATCGGTCAGACGCTGTGGATTTTTATGTGCTTTCCGACAGTCGCGATCCGGAGGTCTGGCTTGAGGAGCAGGCCGCCTGTGCCAAGTTGAGGGATGAGCTTGGCGCCGGACAGCGGCTATTCTATCGCCGTCGCACCATTAATCAGAGCTATAAAAGCGGCAACATTGCCGATTTTCTCCGGCGCTGGGGTCGCCGGTATCGCTACATGGTGGTGCTGGATGCAGACAGCCTGCTTAGCGCGCGCTGCATTGTCAGACTTATTGGATTAATGGAGCACCGGCCACAGGCCGGTATTATCCAGACCACACCACGGTTAGCGCGGGCAGAAACCCGTTTTGCACGGCTACAGCAGTTCGCCAATCGCTGTTATGGACGACTTTACAGCGCAGGGCTGGCAGCCATTCAGCTTGGCGAGGCGGCCTACTGGGGCCACAACGCCATTATTCGGGTAGAACCCTTTATGCGTCATTGCGGTCTCCGCAAATTGCGGGGGCCAGGTCTGTTCAGCGGGCCGGTACTGAGCCATGATTTTATCGAGGCTGCTTTGATAGGCAGAGCCGGTTACGAAGTCTGGCTTGAGCCCGCCATCGGTGGCAGTTTCGAGGAGTCGCCTCCGACGCTGGAAGACGACCTCATCCGGGACCGGCGCTGGTGTCGCGGGAACCTCCAACACCTCTGGCTTCTGGCCACCCTGAGTCGATTGCAACTGACCCACCGAATGGCGCTGGTGACCGGCGTGCTGTCTTATCTGGCTTCCCCACTGTGGCTGATTTTCCTCGGATTATCAGGCTATGTCGCGCTCACCGAACCGGAAATCACGCCAACCCTGCCCGGCATTATGGCCAGCACAGGAATGGGTTCTGACAACAGCTTTCTGCTATTGACTGTCACTGCCGTACTGCTTTTCGGCCCCCGGCTTCTGGCACTGACAGATCAGACTATAGCGAAAAGGACGGAGCGATTTGGCGGTTTGCCGCGCCTCTGCCTCAGCACCGTCAATGAAACCCTGGCGGCTCTGGCTCTTGCCCCCATCCGGATGTTTTCACACACCCTGTACGTCGTGCGAGCCATCTTCAATTTTACGGTAAGTTGGCAAGGGCAAAACCGGGCCGGCCGCTCCGGGCCGGGCGCCAGCATTCGACGCTTCGGTCTGCCAGTTGCCATGGCAGCAAGTACTCTGGTGCTGATTCAATGGCATATACCGGCACTGACACCCTGGGCACTGCCGGTTACCGTGCCGGTTTTGCTGGCCCCGGTTCTGGCCAGTTGGCTCAGCCACAGGCCGCCAAATCCAACCTGGTTGCAAACGCCCGAAGATCACCGGGCACCGATGGTGATTGACCGGGCCCTGGCTCCGGTGACTTCTTGCAAGCACTGGCAGACTCTGAGCTGGGTTGAGCAAACGGTGCTGTCGCCGGTGCAAGCCAGACATCACGCCCGGCAAGCCCGACCCATGACGGGCCTGAAACGCCAAACTCTGCAGCGGCTTGTTCAGCGATGCGCCCATGATGGCCGATCCGCACTCAGTCACCGCGAAATGAGCCTGATTTTCAGCCATCCGGCAGCACTTGAAGCACTGCACCTGCGCGCCTGGCATGCTCAGGCCGGAGGTTTCTGGCAGCAGGCCAGGGTCAGAATGGCCGAGTCGATGGATAAGGTCGCACACGCCGGTCCGCCGCCGACGCCCAAATGCCTTGAGGAGGGCCCATGGATAGATGCAGTCTCCTGATGCGTGGGGTCACGGTCTCTTGATACTGGTCTGGCTGGCACTTTTGAACGGGCTATTGCTGCTTCCTGCCCTGGCATTGCCGGGCGCTAACCCGATGATCGCGCTGGAAGCCTTGGCAATCTGGGCCTTGCTCTGCGGTCTGCATAACCGCAACCACCGTTATCGCATTACGTTAGGACTGGCGGTCACCTGCGGTTTGCTGGCATTTCTGGTACTGACAGACGCACTGATTCGGGAGAGTCTGGGACGGGGACTGAACCTGTACCTGGAAATCCGTATGTTGGGAGCCGTCTGGGATCTGATGACGGCCAACCTTGGTAACCCACTCGCCGTGGCTACCCTGGTCTTGTTGGTCGGCGGGCTGTTTGGCTTGATCTGGTTCACCCGGCTGGCACTGGAGCGGCTGAAGCACCATTCGTCGGCGCATTATGGGAAACCCCTGTGGCTGATAACCGGACTGGCAATCGCGGCTGCTGTGACACCCTGGGTGGGGAGTCCGGCACTGGCATTTGTCGCCAATCAGACGTCTTTGATCAGCCAGACATACCAGACCTCAAACGCGTTTACAGCCCAACTTGAATCACGGTCAGCAACCGCTGATCAGACCCAGCCTCTGCCCAGGCTGGCAGGCCGGGATGTGATCCTGGGTTTTATCGAGTCTTACGGGATCTCGACGATCACCGACCCGCGTTACCGGCCTACCGTCGGCCCAAGCCTCGATCTGATGGCGGATGAATTGACCAGCGCCGGATTAACCGTCGCAACCGGGCGCCTCCGTTCGCCCATTCAGGGCGGGCAGTCCTGGCTCGGGCACCTGTCCACCCTCAGTGGTCAATGGATTCCAAACCAGTTGGCCTATGAAACGTTGCTCAGTAGCGGATATTCGACGCTGATCGACGATTTTCGCGACACCGGCCACAGAACCCTGGCAGTCATGCCTGCCATTACCAAAGCCTGGCCTGAAGGCCGGTTATTCGGCTACGACGACATTTACAACCAGAGCAACCTTGGCTACCAGGGACCGGCGTTTAACTGGGTTACCATGCCGGACCAGTATACCTGGCAGCAATTTCAGACAATCCGAGAGCAGCAGACGTCGCCGGTATTTGCTGAATTGGCGCTGATCAGCAGCCATGCGCCCTGGGTGCCTATACTCCCGGTTCTGAAGGAATGGGAGGCTATCGGCGACGGCGAAGTTTTCAAGCAGTGGGAGGGCCATGGAGAGGCACCGGTATCGCTCTGGCGGGACCCGGATCGGGTGCGGAATCATTTTGCACAAGCTATTGCCTATGCGGTCGAGACCGCTTCCGGCTTTGCGTCCCGGTACGTCAATGATAATACGTTGCTGATCATTCTGGGCGACCATCAACCGGCGCCGCTGGTCACCGGAGATGATGCCAGCCGTGACGTGATTGTTCACGTGATCAGCGCCGACCCGGCGCTGGTTGCCCCATTCCTGAACGGTAGTCTGCCAGGGTTCAGGCAAGGAACACGGCCCCATCCAGATACAGCCGGTGCGCTGATGAGCGACTTCAGGCCGTTTCTCCATGAGGCCTTCGGAGCGCAAGAAAAACTCTAGGCAGCCCCTGCCGCCTTCAGAGCATCGGCGTAGGCGGTACTGCGCCGATGCTGCGAGATAATGTCTAGTATAGTTTCACCGTGGGCATTGCGGGCATTCAGGTCGCGACCTGCCTCGACAAAAAAGGTCACGAAGCGTTCAAAATCTTCTTCCCGCATGGCGTGATAGGCTTTCTGCAGCGCGTTAAAATCCGCGTTAATAGACGCATCGTAAGGCTCCAGGCCCAGGAAGCCTTTGACCCGCTCATCGCTCCATTCCTCACCGATCACCTTGGGCTTGTCTGGTTGGCTCATGACTATTCTCTTATCCGTTAAAATGGAAATCACTATTCATAGGCGCACAGTATAGAGATCCGGGGGCCGTCCGTCAGGGCATGATTTCCACAGGCAATGCACCGGCAGGCATGTCCTCGTCGCATTGCGGATTGCGAATGCTGATTTCCACGCGGCGGTTGCGAGCCCGATTTTCCGGAGTATCGTTTTCCACCAGAGGATTGGTCTCCGCCCGGCCAGCGGCAACGACCCGTTCGGCCGGAACGTCCCGGGTCAGCACCAATTCATGGACGACCGACACCGCCCGGGCGGCAGACAGGTCCCAGTTGGACCGGTAACGACCACTGGATATCGGACGATCGTCGGTATAGCCCGCGACCAAAACATCGCCAGAACAATAGGCCAGCACGTCCACAACGCGTTCGATAATCGGGATCATTCCCGGTTTGATCTCGGCCTCACCGGAACGGAAAGCGGCGTCTTCGGCAAACCGGATAATGACCTGCTCGGTATCATAATTCACGCTCAAATCACCGGAGGCGACTTCCGTTTCCAGCTCCTGAATCAGGGCCGACGCCAGGTCGATAATTCCGCCAGCGATTCTGGTGGGAGCCTCACCCTCGGCCCGCTCATCAATAAACCCGGGCTCCGGTGTAACGGCGGGGTCCGCCTCTGTCTGGTTGGACGGCGGCGGCTCGGTCGCAATCACGGAGACTGGCTGCCCGCTGGCAAAATCTGTCAGTACCGGCGTGCCACCCAGTGCGACCGTCATGGAGTTGGCCATGGCGCGGTATTTCTCCACATCCATTTCAGCGAAAGACAGCAATAATATAAAGAAGGTCAGCAGCAGGGTCGCCAGGTCCGCAAACGTAACGATCCAGGCAGGGGACCCCCGACTGTGCTTTTTTGACCTGACCGGTTGCCTGGACATCAAGAATCAGGCCCTCCGCTCCGGGGCGAGGGCGGCGCGATGCTCGGGGGTGACGAACGACGACAGCATTTCGGCCATCACCCTGGGGTTCTCGCCGCGCATGATGTTGCGCATGGACGTTGTAATCAGCAGCTGGTTGCGAGCTTCATCTTCTGCTTTCAGTTGCAGCTTGTCCGCCAGCGGCAGAGCAATCAACTGGGCAATAAACGCACCGTAAAGTGTCGTTAACAGCGCAATAGCCATGGCCGGGCCGATAGAGGATGGATCATCCAGGGTGTTGAGCATTTGCACCAGGCCTACCAGAGTACCCAACATGCCAATCGCGGGCGCCGATTCGCCGATCCCGCGGAACACCCGTTCAGCGACGTCATAACGTTCTGAGGTTTGTTGGATTTCATGCTGGAGGATTTCTTCAACCAGCTCCGGCGGGTGGCCATCGACACACAGGTTGATGGCTTTTTTGAGAAATTCGGTGTCCGTCTGGTGATTTTCGAGCCCCAGAATGCCCTCTTTCCGGACGACAGACGCCAGCGAGCTCGCTTCCCGAATCAACTCTGAAGGTTGCACCATGCGATCGGTAAACGCGGCCCCCATGGCCAGGCGGAAGGCGCTTACCACCGAGGGCAGGCGAAACTTGATCAGCGTAACAGCAGCCGTCCCGCCGATCACAATGGCCAACCCCGGCAGGTTCAGAAAAGTGAGGACGGAGGCATTGGACAGCATCGCCAGAATGACAATCAGGATGCCTGCCAGCAGGCCAACAAGAGTCAGAATATCCATCGGAAACCTTACAAAGTGCGTTTACACCTGCTGAGCATAGTCTATCTGGACGGGATAGGCCTGCCTGGCCTTACTCCCGTCGCAGTACTTCGATGACGCTGGCCGTGTCCGGGCGGATGCCACGCCAGACCCGGAACGATTCGGCCGCCTGTTCCACCAGCATGCCCAAACCGTCAAACACCCGGGTTGCGCCCTGATCCATTGCCCATTGGTTAAAGGGCGTGTTGTCCAGCGAGTACATCATGTCGTAGACCACGGTATGCGGCGCAATCACGGCCGGATTCAGAGGCGGCAGATCTCCCTGCAAACTGGCACTGGTGCCGTTGATGATCACATCGAACGGCGCCTCCGGTGTTTCAAACCCACAGGCGTCAATGCTTGCGTCCTTCGCTTCATCCGCAAACAGCGACACCAGACCCTCGGCTCTGGCAACTGTCCGGTTGGCAATCGTCAGCGATGCGGGCCGCTGGGCCAGCAACGGCCCCAACACGCCCCGGACCGCACCGCCAGCACCAAGAACCAGTACCCGGGCGCCGGCAAGAGAAACGCCGTGATTGCGCACCAGATCTGTCACCAGGCCGATACCATCGGTGTTATCTGCCGTCAGGTATTTTTCCGGGTCCATATACAGCGTGTTGGCCGCGCCTGCTTTTTCAGCCCGCTCGGTCCGGCAGTCAGCCAGGTTCCAGGCCTCTTCTTTGAACGGAACCGTGACGTTCAGCCCCAGGCCGCCACGACTGAAGAAGCCGGTGACCACGCCTGAAAAATCATTCACCGGCGCCTGAATCGCGGTGTATTCCAATTTTTCACCGGTCTGACGGGCAAAAAGACTGTGAATTCGCGGGGATTTGCTATGGCTAATGGGGTTACCGACAACTGCGTACAGGCCCTGATCCATGTTATTGCTCCAACCAGCTTCGACCGGTCAGAAAGTGCTCGGTCAATCGCGCCTCCTCCGAGCCAGCCTCGGGGGTGTAGTCGTATTCCCATCGCACCAGGGGCGGGAGGGACATCAGGATGGACTCGGTACGCCCGCCCGACTGGAGACCAAACAGAGTCCCCCGATCATAGACCAGGTTGAATTCCACATATCGGCCCCGGCGATACAGCTGGAACTGTCGCTGCGCGTCGTTGAACCGCATCTGCTTACGAGCCTTTACAATAGGCTCATAAGCGTCGATAAAGCTGTCACCCACTGACCGCATCAGCGCGAAATCCTGGCTGAAATCTCCGGTATTGTGATCGTCAAAAAACAGGCCGCCAACGCCACGTGGCTCGTCCCGGTGTTTCAGGTAGAAATAGTTGTCACACCAGTTTTTGAATTGCTGATACAAGGTGTCGCCAAACGGGTCACAGGCGGCTTTGGCCGTCTGGTGCCAGTGCACGCAGTCCTCATCAAAACCATAATAGGGCGTCAGGTCATAGCCGCCACCAAACCAGTAAACCGGCTCGCGATTTTCCGGTGTCGCAATAAAAAACCGCACATTGGCATGGGAGGTGGGCACGAAGGGGTTATGCGGGTGAATCACCAGTGATACGCCCATTGCCTGCCAGGGCGCACCCGCCAGATGAGGCCGATGCGCGGTTGCCGAGGCGGGCATGGTTTCTCCCATCACGTGGGAAAAATTCACTCCACCTTTTTCAAACAGGCGGCCATCGTTGATTACGCGGCTGATACCGCCGCCGCCCTCCGGGCGATCCCAGGAGTCGGCTTCGAAATGACCCCCGCCATCGGCTGCTGTCAGGCGCTGACAAATGGATTCCTGGAGACCGAGCAGATACTGTTTAACCGCTTCTACGTCGGGTTGTTGAGACATGAATGCTCCCTAGCGCAGCTGTTTCCCACTGACGATATCAATAATTTTGCTGGGCTGACGATAACCACCAAGCCGCCCGTTTACCAATCGGTCAAGTTCCTTGCCGAAATACCGGCGGACCTGCCAGGCGTGGCGGGCCGGCTGTCGCCCTGCCGGGTTGGCCGAGGTGGAGACCAGCGGCGAGCCCACTGCTCGACAAAGCGATTGTATCAACGGATGGTCACTGACCCTGACCGCAATCGATGAATGCCGGCCCCGAACCGCCGATGGAATCTGTTGGAGCACGTCAGGCAAAAGACAGGTATAGGGTCCGGGCCAGAAGCCCAGCGCTGTTTGTTGCTGATCCGCCGGCAGCGGATCCAGCAGAAACCGGATCTGATCGACCGAGCCGGCCACCACAATCAAGCCCTTGTGGACAGGGCGCTGCTTCAGCTCAAGAATGCGGTGTACGGCGTCCGTATTCCAGGGGTCACAACCCAGACCCCAGACTGCTTCCGTGGGATAGGCGATTACCCCCCCGCCGCGAACAGTCCGGGCGGCCTGCCAAAGCTGCCAGTCTGAAAGGGGTTGCGGAGCCCGGGGTGTCAATCCAGTTAATGTCATATCAGATCGGGTATCCCACTCGGGCCGTGACTCAGGCAATGCGCTGGAACCCGCCGGGGGCTGAGTCTACCAGGCCATGAAGCTCCAGCAGCATCAGCGACTGCATTAAGTGTTCTGCAGGCAGACCGGTGGCGGAGCACAGATCGTCTGTCGATTGCGGATCATACCCTAAAGCATCCAGTACCGCGATTTCACGGGGCTCCAGTCCCGGCGTTTCACGCTCTTGCGACGTCGGTTCCGGTGCCAGTGACAACCACCCGCTTTCAAACTCATTGCAGATGTCATCCACAGTTTCGACCAGCACAGCGCCCTGGCGAATCAATTCATGGCACCCGCGCGCCATGGAGTTATGGATAGAGCCGGGAATGGCGAATACTTCGCGCCCCTGTTCAAGAGCCAGTCGGGCCGTAATCAGCGAACCACTCTTCAAACCGGCTTCGACCACCAGAATACCGCGACTCAATCCGCTGATAATCCGGTTTCGCTGAGGAAAGTGGGCGGGGCGAGCCTGGGTACCTGGCGGGTATTCGGACACCAGCAATCCTTCTCTGATTACCCGGTCCGCCAGCTTAGAGTGGCGGGCGGGATAAGGCCGGTCGATGCCGTTTCCGATGACTGCAATGGTGGGAAACCCGGCATCCAGTGCCCCGGCGTGGGCGGCGCCATCAACGCCGAGTGCCAGGCCGCTGGTGACCAGCAGTCCACGCTGGCCCAGGGCTTCGGCAAACGCCCGGGCGTTCTCAAGTCCCGCCCGGCTGGCATTACGACTGCCAACAATGCCGACCTGCGGCTCCGCAAGCAGAGCGCGATTGCCCTTCAGATAAAGCAACAGAGGTGCATCGTGGATGTGCTGAAGATGGGCCGGATAGTCGGGATCGGCCTTTGTCATCAGGTCGATCCGGTAATGCTGGCAGTCCCGATAAATAGCCAATGCCTTGGCAACGACGGGGTGGTTACGATTGCGGGTTTGCCAGGCCTCAATGGCGCTCACGGTGTCGATTTGAAGGCCGATCGCTCGCAAAGTTGCCGAATTGCAGGTCGCGAGTTCGCCAAGCTGCCCTAAACACTGGTGTGCGGCCTGCTGGCGTTTATCGCCAAATTTTGGCAGGCAGGAAAGCAGCAACCAGAAGCCAGTCTTTGTCGTGAAAAGCTGCTCATCCGTGGCAGCCGTAATTGAAGACATGATGTCCGTCCTTGGTGTGGTTTTTTGCAAGCGCATCGCCACCATGGCAACGCCAGATAAAATTATGGCATAAAAAAAGAGCCGCTCGTGCGGCTCTTTTCAACGTCAGCTGACAATCAGCATGAATCTCTCAACATTTCAGGGATTGGTCACCATGTCCCCGACCGACAGCGGACGAGTCGCCTGAAGCACCAGGCCATAACTCATTTTCTCGTAGGTCTGGAAAATCATCATCAGGCCGGCGCGCTCGGACGGCAGCTCGATCGTCTCATTGGTCACCGGATCACGGACCAGGTTACCTTTCTTCAGCACCGCCAGCACGTTGCCTGGCTCCAGCCCCTCGCGCTCGCCACGATTGACCGCAACCACATCAAACTGGCCAATCTGGGTCACACCGCCTTCCACTGAAATCATTTCGCCATCCACCTCGGAATCCGGCGGGCTTGGGACAAAACTGGTGGTGATACGGCGTTCTTCGCTGAGCAACAGCCGATCTCCAATCCTGACTTCCTGATTGGACTGCTTCAGCATCATGGTCAGCACATCGCCGTTTTCCGCTGTAATGTCACCGCGGCCAATGGCGCGAGCCTCGAGGCCCAGAAATTCGCCCGTGTCCGGATCGCGGAATTCCCGGCTCCGTCGAAAAACACCCACCGTATCGGCCGGCTTCTCGCCCCGGGCATATACTTTATCCCCGGCTCCGGTCACTATCCGTCCATCCTCGCCTTCCAAGACGTAGGGCGCACCGTTTAATTCGTCAACGTCCACAATCCGCGTCTCGGAGAGGAAACTGTTGATGGCGTCCAGCGGTATAGCCGGAATCGGCGTATCAATCGGTTCTGACCGCACCTTTGGGGAGAGCTTTACAATACCTTTGGTGGCAACCTTGGTCACTCGCGGCTTGCCATCAATGTAAACCAGGGCCAACCGATCACCGGGATAAATAAGGTGAGGGTTCTCGACCTGCGGATTAACGTGCCAGATTTCCGGCCAGTACCACGGGTTGTTTAGAAACCGGCCAGAAATGTCCCAAAGGGTATCGCCCTTCACTACAGTGTAACGCTCGGGGTGATCCGACCTCAGCTCCGGAGCTGCGTAAGCCCAAGAAGTTATCAGCAGCATGCCAGCTGCCAGAGCGTAAACCAGTTTCCTCATTGTGAAATCCTTGATCGCGTGCCTTGAATCCGCAGATTATGTTCTTGTATTCCGCCATTGCGCTGGCGCTTATACCACTACTATAGAAGAACTCTCGCAAATTGTGATGTTATCTTTTGTTCTTCCAGTAAATTCTATGGTCTGCCTGAAAGTTTTTAACTATGAGCTGTGCAGTTTGTACTCAATGAGCGAGTTGAGAGATAATAACGTCTATAAAGCGTTTCGTCCGTTGAATTTCGCTCTCACACCCCGAATATACTAGCTTCGGGATAAAATATGCGCAGAACGCTGTCGCAAATCAGAGACGATCTTCACACCGTTACAAATCATAACGGTTTAAGTCAGTCATCCAGACGAGAAGTTTACGAGCCATGATACTAGAGATTCTCGAATATCCAGATCCCAGACTGCGGACCATCGCCAAACCGGTGGAAACGGTGACCGATGAAACCCGCAAACTGATCGACGACATGTTTGAGACGATGTATGACGCGCCGGGAATTGGCCTCGCCGCCTCTCAGGTGAACGTTCACAAACAGATCATCGTGATGGACCTGTCGGAAGACAAGAGCGAGCCGCGGGTGTTTATCAACCCGGAAATTGAAGTGCTGGACGGTGACCTGGAAGACATGCAGGAAGGTTGCCTGTCCGTACCGGGGTTTTATGAAGACGTTTCCCGCATCGAGCACTGCATGATCCGCGCAATTGACCGCAACGGCGAATCCTTCGAAATCGAAGCCCGTGGTCTGCTGGCGGTGTGCATCCAACATGAGATGGACCACCTGAACGGCAAGCTTTTCGTGGATTACCTGAGCTCGCTCAAGCGTACCCGTATCCGTAAAAAGCTGGAAAAGCTTCACAAGAAGAGCGCCTGATTATCCCTTTGCGACTGGTATTTGCCGGCACCCCGGATTTCGCAGCAACCGCGCTCAAGTCACTCCTGCAGACGGACCACGATCTGGTGGCCGTCTATTCCCAGCCGGACCGGCCGGCCGGTCGCGGTCGCAAGCTGACGCCCAGCCCGGTCAAACAGGTAGCCCTGGATGCGGGAATTCCGGTTTACCAGCCGGAGACACTGAAAACCGCCGAAGCCCAGGAGACTCTTCGGGCACTAAACGCCGATGTCATGGTCGTTGCAGCCTACGGCCTGATTCTGCCGGCTGCCGTTCTGAGCATTCCGCGTTATGGCTGCCTGAACATCCACGCCTCCCTGCTGCCTTTGTGGCGCGGCGCGGCACCCATCCAGCGAGCCATTGCGGCCGGCGACCGGGAAACCGGCATCACCATTATGCAGATGGACGCGGGGCTGGATACCGGCGACATGCTGCTGAAAACCGCAACCCCCATTGAAGAATCTGACACCGGCGGCAGCCTGCATGACCGCCTGGCGACGATGGGCGGTCAGGCCATTGTTGACGCACTGAAATCGCTGGAAACCGGCACCCTGACAGCGGAGCCCCAGAACAGTAAAAAGGCCTGTTACGCCCACAAGCTGACCAAGGAAGAAGGCCATATCGATTGGACCGAAGACGCCAGCTCGATTAACCGGACAATTCGAGCGTTCAACCCCTGGCCCGGTACCTTTACCGATGCAGATGACCTTCGCATCCGGATTCACGCCACCGACGTGATCGATGTCACCAGCGATCGGCACCCCGGTACCGTTGTTGAGCGAAGCAGAGAAGGCATTGATATCGCCTGCGGGCTGGACGTACTCCGGGTCACCCGGCTTCAGCTCTCCGGGTCCCGCCCGCAATCCGCCAGCGATCTGATCAACAGCGGCAAAGACATCCTTCTGCCCGGCCAGGAGCTGGACTGAATGGCCGGCCAGCCCATGCGGGCCGTCGCGGCCCAGGTACTGCTTGCGGTGGAACAGGGCCAGTCCCTGTCACAATGCCTTCCGCCCGCACTGAGCCGGCTAGCGGAAAGCCACCGGCCGACGCTTCAGGCTCTGTGTTTCGGCACCTGTCGCTGGTTCTTCCGGCTTGACGGAGAATTGCAGGGCCGCCTGAAAAAGCCACTGAAACCGGTGGATCGAGTGGTCCATCATCTGATGCTGGTGGCCCTGTTCCAGCTACGTCACAGCCAGCAGGCAAACTATGCTGTTCTGAATGAAACCGTCGAAGCCTGCCGCGCCCTAGACAAACCTCATCTGACCGGTCTGGTTAACGGTGTACTTCGCGCGGCCGAACGGGAAGGGGAGCCCACTGCCCGGAATGACAGCGTGAATTTTTCCCACCCCCAGTGGATGGTCGAAAAACTTCGGCACAATTGGCCCCATGACTGGCACACCATCCTCGAAACCAACAATACCCAGGCCCCCATGACGCTCAGGGTCAACGCCCGGCGTTTTAATCGTGACGCTTACCTGGCGCAGCTGAACGACGCCGGCATTCAGGCCCAGGGAACCCCTTTTGCACCCCACGGTATCCAGCTGGCCGCACCCGTACCGGTGGACCGGCTGCCGTATTTCGCCGATGGCGCTGTCAGTGTTCAGGATGAAGCTGCGCAACTTTGCACGACCCTGCTGGACCTGGCAGCCGGCCAGCGGGTTCTGGACGCCTGCGCGGCGCCGGGTGGCAAAACCTGCGCTATCCTGGAAGCCTGCGAAGGTCTTGATGAAGTGGTTGCCATCGACGAATCCGCCGACCGGTTACCGCGAATCGAGGAAAACCTCGAGCGGATGGATCTAACCGCAACGGTGCAACAGGCCGATGCGGCAAACACCGATCAATGGTGGGACGGCCGGCCGTTTGACCGGATTCTTCTGGACGTTCCCTGCAGTGCCACCGGGGTGATCCGTCGCCATCCGGACATCAAACTGCTGAGGCGGGAATCCGACATAGTACCGCTGGCCGATATTCAGCTGGGCCTGCTGAACGCCCTCTGGCTGACCCTGAAGCCCGGGGGCCGACTGGTCTATGCCACCTGTTCCGTGTTCCCGCAGGAGAATCACCGTATAATCCGCAGATTCCTTAAGCAAACGGATAACGCGGAACCGTTGGAACCGGATGTGCCATGGGGCCGTGACACCGACGCCGGGCGACAACTGCTCCCGGTTCCGCACGGCCACGACGGCTTTTTCTACGCCGTACTGGAGAAATCGGAGCCATGAATAAGAAGTGTGACTTATGAAAATCCTGATTCTCGGCGCCGGCCAGGTCGGCGGCACGCTGGCTGAAAACCTGGCCAACGAAGCCAACGATATCACCGTGGTGGACAGCAACAGCACCCGCTTGCGGGAACTACAGGACCGGCTGGATATCCGAACGGTTCAGGGTCGCGCGTCCTATCCCACGATCCTGCGACAGGCCGGGGCCGAGGACGCCGACATGCTGATCGCCGTGACCAGCAGTGACGAAGTCAACATGGTGGCCTGCCAGATCGCCAGTGTCATGTTCAAAACCCCCACCAAGATCAGCCGCGTGCGAGCCAACGCCTATCTGGCCCGCAAAGAACTGTTCGGCGAAAACGGCTTCCCCATCGACGTGCTCATCAGCCCGGAGCATCTGGTCACCAAACACATCACCCGACTGATTGAATACCCGGGTGCCTTGCAGGTGCTGGAGTTTTCCAAAGGCCTGGTGCGACTGGTCGCAATCAGGGCCATCAAGGGCGGGCCACTGGTGGGCCATGAACTTTCCTATCTGCGCACCCATATGCCGCGAATCGATACCCGCGTGGCCGCCATATTCCGCAAAGACCGGCCCATTTCGCCCCAGGGCGACACCGTTATCGAAGACGGCGACGAAGTCTTTTTCATTGCCGGTACCGACCATATCCGTTCGGTCATGAGCGAGTTGCAGCCGCTGGAAAAGCCCTACAAGAAAATCTTTATCTGCGGCGGCGGCAATATCGGTCAGCGACTGGCAAGCACCCTGGAATCCCGCTATCAGGTCAAGCTGCTGGAGCGGGATCACGAACGCTGCGTGATGCTGTCCGAAAACCTTCGCAAAACAGTCGTGCTGGAAGGGGATGCGGCCAACAAGGACATCCTGCTGGAAGAAAACATCGAAACCACCGATGTATTCTGCGCCGTCACTAACGACGACGAAGCCAACATCATGGCCTCGTTGCTGGCCAAACGTCTGGGCGCCCGTAAAGTCCTGACCCTGATCAACAACCCGGATTACGTAGACCTGATTCAGGGCGGCGACATCGACGTGGCCATCTCGCCCCAGCAAACCACCATTGGCAGCCTGCTGACACACGTCCGCAGAGGTGACGTAGTAAACGTTCACTCACTGCGCCGGGGCGCGGCGGAAGCGATTGAAGCCATCGCCCACGGTGACCACCGCTCCTCGAAAGTTGTCGGCAAGCGGCTGGACGAGATCAACCTGCCGGAAGGCACGACCATCGGTGCGATCGTGCGCCACAACGAAGTGCTGATCGCTCACGACCATCTGCGCATTCAGCCCGATGACCACGTGGTGCTGTTCCTGGTCGACAAGACCCGGATACGGGATGTAGAGAAACTCTTCCAGGTCGGGCTGACCTTCTTCTGATTGAAACCTTTACCTGTGAAGCTCGCTTAGAAATATGCGCTTCGCAGGCGTATAATGCCCCCTTTTTGAAGCACCCTTCAGCAAAAATGGCTTGAAAGCCGGGGCGCGACACACACTGACCAGCAGGCAATCGTCGTGACAGACAAGGCACAATCCAATAGCGCACAGTCCAATAATACCGCGGATATCAAGACCTTCCAGGGCCTGATTCTGGCACTGCAGAATTTCTGGGCCCAGCGCGGCTGCGTGGTGCTCCAGCCACTGGACATGGAAGTGGGTGCCGGAACCTTCCACCCGGCCACGTTTTTGCGCTCCATCGGTCCGGAAACCTGGAACGCTGCCTACGTTCAGCCCAGTCGCCGGCCTACTGACGGTCGCTACGGCGAAAACCCCAACCGCCTGCAGCACTATTACCAGTTTCAGGTGGTTCTGAAGCCGTCACCGGACGATATCCAGGAGCTGTACCTGGATTCCCTGAAGGCTTTAGGGCTGGACCTGTTGGTTCACGACATCCGTTTTGTGGAAGACAACTGGGAATCGCCCACCCTGGGCGCCTGGGGCCTGGGCTGGGAAATCTGGCTGAACGGCATGGAAGTCACCCAGTTTACTTACTTCCAGCAGGTGGGTGGCCTCGAATGCTTCCCCGTCACCGGCGAACTGACCTACGGGCTGGAACGCATTGCGATGTACCTGCAGGGTGTAGACAGCGTTTACGACCTGGTGTGGACCGAAGGCCCGGAAGGTGTTGTGACCTATGGCGACGTGTTCCATCAGAACGAAGTGGAGCAGTCGACCTACAACTTTGAACATGCCGACACCGAGTTCCTGTTTCACAGCTTCGATGTCCACGAGCGTGAAAGCGCCCGCCTGATCGAGGCCGGCCTGGCCCTGCCAGCTTATGAGCAGGTATTGAAGGCCTCTCACACATTCAATCTGCTGGACGCCCGGCACGCCATCTCGGTGACCGAACGTCAGCGTTTCATTCTTCGTGTGCGCACCCTTGCCCGCGCCGTTGCCCAGGCCTATTTCGACAGCCGTCGCAAACTCGGCTTCCCGCTGGCGCCGGAGGCGCTTCGCAAGGAAGTGCTGGCCGCCAGCCAGGCCGCTGACGACAAGGCCAACGGCAAGAAAAGCAACAAAACGAAGAAGCCCCAGCAGGAAAAAGGAAACGCATAACCATGGCAACACAGGATTTTCTGGTCGAACTGGGCACGGAAGAGCTTCCGCCGAAAGCGCTCAAGCCACTGTCAGAAGCGTTTACTCAAGGAATTCAAAGGGGCCTGGAAGACGCCGGGATAAGCTTTGGCAAAGTCGAAGCCTTCGCGGCGCCCCGACGCCTGGCCGTCCGGGTCCGCAACCTGGGGGATGCTCAACCGGACAAGCCGGTTGAAAAGCGCGGTCCGGCCGTCAAGGCGGCTTTCGACGATTCCGGCAATCCCACCCGGGCATTGACCGGCTTCGCAACGTCGCTGGGCATTACGCCGGATCAGTTGGACACCATGGAAACCGACAAAGGCGCCTGGGTGGTCTATCGCACCATTGAAAAAGGCCGCCCGACCGTGGACCTTCTGCCAGAACTGGTGGATCAGTCCCTGGCGGCGTTGCCGATTCCGAAGCGTATGCGCTGGGGCGCCCACCGTATTGAATTTGTTCGCCCGGTTCACTGGGCCATCATGCTGTTCGGCAATAAAGTCATCGACACTACCCTGATGGGCCTGACCCCCGGCAATAAAACCCGCGGTCATCGCTTTCACTGTCCCAAATCCCTGATCGTGCCCACGCCTGGTGACTACGAAGTGGTGCTGAAGCAGGAAGGGTATGTGATCGCTGACTTCGCCGAAAGACGGGAGCTGATCCGCCGTGGTGTCACCGCCATTGCCAGAAAAGAAGCCGGTGGCGAAGCCGTTATTGATGAAAATCTGCTGGACGAAGTCACCGCTCTTAATGAGTGGCCGGTGCCACTGATGGGCCGTTTCGAAGAACGTTTCCTCGAGGTTCCCGCCGAGGCGCTGATTTCTTCTATGAAGGAACACCAGAAATATTTCCACGTGGTGTCCGGTGACGGCAAGATGCTCCCGCTGTTTATCACCGTAGCCAACCTGGAAAGCAAGGACCCCAGCCAAGTGATTTCCGGCAACGAGAAGGTCATCCGCCCGCGCCTGTCTGATGCGGCTTTCTTTTATGAGACCGACCGCAAGACCCGGCTGGAAGACCGGATCAACCGGCTCAAGCCGATCGTGTTTCAGGAAAAACTGGGTAGCGTCTACGACAAGTCCGTAAGGGTCGCAGCACTGGCAGAGAAAATCGCAGGCGCCATTAACAGCGATCCCACACTGGCGAAACGCGCCACCATGCTCGCCAAGACCGACCTGGTGACCGAGATGGTACTGGAGTTCACGGATCTGCAGGGCATCATGGGCGAGTACTACGCCGTCAACGACGGTGAAAACCCGGACGTGGCAAGCGCCCTTAACGAGCAGTACATGCCCCGCTTTGCCGGTGACGACCTGCCGCAGACCCTGACTGGCTGCGCCGTGGCCATCGCGGACCGGCTGGACTCGCTGGTCGGCCTGTTCGGCATCAACCAGCCGCCGTCCGGCACCCGTGACCCCTTCGCGTTGCGCCGGGCGTCCCTGGGCGTGCTGCGCATCATCATCGAACGGGAACTGCCGCTGGATCTGCAGACCTGCTGTGAATGGGCTGAAGAGAACTTCACTGTGCTGACCGAGCAGAACACCGCTTCAACGGTGGTGGACTACATGCTGGAACGTTTCCGCGCCCACTACGAAGAGCAAGGCATCAACGCCGAAGTCTATCTGGCCGTGCACGCCCGCCGACCGACCCAGCCGCTGGATTTCGACCGCCGCGTTAAAGCAGTGGAAAGCTTCCGCCAGCTGCCGGAGGCCCAGGCTCTGGCGGGTGCCAATAAGCGGGTGTCTAACATCCTGACCAAACAGGGCGGCGACAGCATTGGTGAAACCGTTGATGACAGCCTGTTGCAGGATGCGGCCGAGAAAATCCTGGCTGAACAGATCCGCCAACAGGCCGACATCGTGATTCCCCTGTTCGAGAAAGGCGATTACGCCGCCGCGCTCAGCTCTTTGGCCAGCCTGCGGGAGCCGGTGGACAACTTCTTTGATGAAGTGATGGTGATGGCCGAAGACGACGCCACCCGAAACAACCGCCTGGCCATGCTCAACAGCCTGCGCAATCTGTTTTTGCGAGTGGCGGATATTTCAGTACTTCCAACAACCGCGTAAGCAGGATGGGTGGTCCGCTGTGATCGAAGGCGGACGGGGCTGGAAAAACCCCGTTTTGTCCGTATAATGTCGGCCGTTGATCGGCGTGTGGCGCAGCTTGGTAGCGCACTTCGTTCGGGACGAAGGGGTCGCAGGTTCGAATCCTGCCACGCCGACCATTCCTTTCCCGAGTTTCTGCCACGGTCACTCTGAATGTGCGCCGCCCTGGATTGATCATCCATTTCCAGAATGCGATTGAAACCTTCCTCCGAACTGCGCACCGATAAGCTGTCGCCGTAAGGATTGTGCTATTCCTGTTTTTCATGGTGATCCCGGCATAGTTCAAAATGGCGATATCAACAGCACCGGCACTGACCCGTGCACTCTAATCCAACGTATTGAGTGGGAACTTTACAGGAGACTCGAATGACCTCACCGATCCTGATTACCGGCGCCGGCCAGCGCATAGGGCTTGCGTTTGCCCATCATTGCCTGGACCTGGGCCAGCCGGTGATTGCCACCTATCGTACTTTTCGGCCAGCGGTCGAGGCGCTCGAGAAAGCCGGGGCGACCTGCATCCACGCCGATTTTGCGAGCAACGAAGGCATTGATAAATTTCTGGGACTGCTGAAAGATCGCGCTTCGTCGCTCCGTGCCATTATCCACAACGCCTCTGACTGGATGCCCGAAAGTTCGGACACTGATCCATCCGACGTTATGAGCGCGATGATGCAGATCCACGCCATGGCTCCCTATCGCATCAACCTGGCCTGCCGCGAGCTCCTGGAAAGCAGCGATTCGACTGCGGATATCGTGCACATGACGGACTACGTGGTGGAAAAGGGCAGCGCGAAACACATTGCCTATGCGGCGAGTAAGGCGGCTCTGGAGAATCTCACCTTATCTTTCGCCAAACTGCTATCGCCCCGGGTCAAGGTGAACAGCCTGGCGCCGTCACTGATCATGTTTAATCAGCAAGACAGTGACGCGTACCGTGAAAAAACCCTCAAAAAGTCCCTGATGGGCATAGAGCCGGGTGTCGCCGTGGCCGTTCAGACGTTGCAGTTCCTGCTGGACAACCCGTATATCACCGGGCGTTCAATTCCATTGGACGGTGGCCGGCACCTGGTCTGACTCGTCAGGCAGACAGCAAGTTGTTATCCTACTTATGGTTATAAGTAAAAACCCTTACATCGATTTCTTCTACTCATTGCAAACGTTCGATGCAAAGGATCGGATTTTTCTGTAGCCTGCGCGGCTTTTTATTCAGAGGAACGACTATGACGGCACAGACAGACTCATCGGCCCGCAACAGCCGGCCCGGTGCTTTTTCCGACAGCGACCCGGTGGTGCTGGTACTGACGATCGGTTTCATCCTGTTGTTTGTGGGTGCCTCCCTGTTTAACAGCGAGGGCGTCGCCAGCGTTATCGGCGCCGGGTTCACCTGGACTGCCAAATACCTGGGTTCTTTCTTTCAGTTGTTGTTGCTGGCTACCTTCTTCATTGCCCTGGGTACTGCCGCCAGCCGCGGCGGCAACGCACGGATCGGTGGCCTGGACAAACCAGAGATTAGCCGATTCCGCTGGCTATCGATGATCATGTGTACGTTGCTGGCCGGTGGCGGTGTGTTTTTCGCAGCGGGTGAACCGGTTTATCACTTCGTTGTCACTCCCCCCGCGTTTGACACTGAGGCAGGCACTGCTGCAGCGGCAGCGCCGGCATTAGCCCAATCCTTTACCCACTGGGGCTTTCTGGCCTGGGCCGTTCTGGGCTCGTTGACGGCGGTGGTGTTGGCCCGCGCTCATTATGATCAGGGCAAACCGCTGCAACCCCGCACCTTGTTGTATCCGGTATTCGGTGAAAAGGCGGTCAGCGGCAAGCTCGGCGGCGTGATCGATGCCATGTGTGTCATCGCCGTGGTAGCGGGCACCGTTGGCCCTATCGGGTTCCTCGCCACCCAAATGAGTTTTGGTCTGCACGAGCTCTTTGGTATTTCAGACGGCTACGGCACCCAGTTGACCGTTCTGGTGATTCTGGCGGCCGTTTACATGACGTCTGCGATGACCGGTCTGCACAAGGGCATTCAGATGCTCAGCCGATTTAACGTCATTCTGGCGCTGGTTATTGCAGCGATTATTCTGCTGTTCGGGCCAACCCTGTACCTTATCAATACCTATACTCAGGCCTTTGGTGAATACCTCACCTCGTTCATGACCATGGCCACCATGACCAGTGAAACAGCGCCGGATTGGTGGATGAAGTGGTGGACGGTATTTTTCTTCGCGTGGTTTATTGGATACACCCCGCTGATGGCGGTGTTTGTGTCTCGTATTTCCCGCGGGCGGACGGTTCGGGAAATGATTGTAGCCGTTGCGGTACTGGCCCCGGTCGCTACCACCATCTGGTTTACCTTGTTGGGCGGGTCCGGCATTTACCACCAACTGGCAGGCACTTTCGACCTGACCGAGGCCCTGAACAACTTCCGCTTTGACGTAGCGACGTTAACGGTCGCCCAGGCACTGCCGGGTGGTACCTGGATGGCTGCTGCCATTCTTCTGCTGACCACGATTTTCGTCGCGACGACCGGTGACTCCTTGAGCTACTCCATTGCCATGGTCGGCGCCGGCCACGATGAACCCAACCCCTGGATTCGCGTCTTCTGGGGCGGCACCATGGCGTTGATGGCGGCTATTCTGCTGTACATGGGTTCGGGTCAGATCGGCGTTCTGCAGCAGTTCATCGTGCTGACGGCCATACCGGTATCGTTCATTATTCTGCCCTCTCTATGGACTGGCCCGAAAGCCGCCATGGCCATGGCGAGAGAGCAGGGACTTGCCTGAACTCAGGAAAATCCTCAGCCATCAGGCCAGATGAGCTTCATCAAGGCTTGCCTTCCCGCATCGGGGAAGGCAAGCGTATTATCAGACCGCCGGATCTGAAGGATTTCTCCAAGACGACGGAACAGATCAATGTGATTGTGAATGCATCGAGGGATAGCCTCACGACGCAGATGATCAACATACCGCTCCAGATTTTCGTCATCGGTCCGGTAATGATCCGCAAATCCATTGGAAAAGATCGCGCGAGTCGCAATTGCGCGCCATTCATCCCTGTAACTCGCGTCCAGCCTCTCGGGATAAATGTATAAGTCCGCAATTTCCTTGTCGATTCGAACCACTACCCGGTCCGGCGGAAACAGCAAACGCAGCGCCAACAGGCTGTATGGATCATTCAGCTGCTCAGAAATAACCTGTTTAACCAATTCGATTCTGCTCATATACGCCCGTTGATTGACCTCTTCTTGCGGCACGTCCGTACGTCTTATTACGTGATTTACAAGAAGAGAGATTTCTCATGCACATGAGCACCGGCGAACTGAAAACCCATAAGCGAGACACGATTTCCCTCCTGGAAATCGTGTCTATGGAAGGGCGCTATTACATGGCGCGGTTCTATCTTGACGGCCAGGGTTATGTATTGACCGATACCAAAGATAATCCT